>Ga0207933_1000037_pt1 | contig 127232 bp, 107 predicted proteins | sample NGESurdeep092012_4_FD_184488 | JGI IMG/M metagenome (GOLD analysis project Ga0207933, IMG submission 184488) | Arctic peat soil microbial communities from Barrow, Alaska - NGEE Surface sample F53-3 deep-092012 (SPAdes) | ecosystem: Environmental > Terrestrial > Soil > Wetlands > Peat ... | reverse complement strand
GCGGAGGCAAAACAAACACCGCAATACCAATGCCGAACAGGCTCAAAACGAGAAAATGCGCTTCACCGGAACCCAATACCAACGTAAAGAAGCCTTTTTCCGCAGCCTGTTCAGCCCGTACATGACTTGAGCAAACTATTCCCGGGCTTTAGCCCCTGAGAGAAAGCCTTTCCAAACTGATCCACCATCCGATCCCAATTCTCTTGCCCTAGCCCCGCCTCAAGGTTCATTCTTGAGCAGGTCATGAAAGCCATCCAGATCCATGCCGCCGGCGGCCCCGAAGTCTTGCAGCTCGCCGACCTGCCGATTCCCCTGCCGGAACCAGGTCAGGTTCTCATCCGCATTGAGGCCACGGGCGTCAACTTCATCGAAATCTACTTTCGCAAAGGCGTCTACAAAGCATCGTTCCCGTTGATTCCAGGCAGCGAGGCCGCCGGTACCGTGGAAGAGCTTGGCCCCGGTGTTACCGGATTCAAAGCCGGCGACGCTGTCGTGTCGACCAGCGTCATTGGTAGTTATGCCGAATACTCTCTGGTTCCCGCCGCCCAACTGATCAAGATTCCCGAAGGCCTGAGCCTTGAGTGCGCGGCCGCAGCGCTGCTGCAGGGAATGACCGCGCACTATCTTGCGTTATCAACTTATCCGCTTAAGAAAGGTGACACGGCGCTTGTACACGCCGGAGCCGGCGGAGTCGGCCTGCTCCTCACTCAAATCGCCGTTCGCATCGGCGCGCGCGTCATCACTACTGTTTCAACTGAGGCCAAAGCCGAGCTCTCGCGCGAGGCTGGCGCATCCGACGTGATTCTGTACACCGAGCAGGATTTCGAAACTGAGGTGAAGCGTCTCACCGGTGGCAACGGCGTCGACGTGGTCTACGACTCCGTTGGCAAGACGACTTTCGACGGCAGCCTCAACTGCCTTCATCCCCGCGGCATGATGGCGCTATTCGGCGCTTCAAGCGGTCCCGTTCCGGCCTTCGAACCGAGCCTGCTCAACAGCAAAGGCTCACTCTTCCTTACGCGGCCCACGCTGTGGCACTACATCGCCTCGCGCGCCGAGCTTGAGTGGCGCGCCGGCGATATTCTCGGCTGGGCCGCCAAGGGCGAACTGAAACTTCGCACCGAGCACACCTATCCTCTGGCGAACGCCGCCCAGGCTCACATCGACATGGAAGAGCGCAAGACCACCGGCAAGATTTTGCTGGTGCCGTAGAAGCGAATAGCTCAATGCCGGCAATCTCCATCAGGCCTTCCGATCGCGTCTTCGTCCTCACCGGCGCGGGCATCAGCGCAGAAAGCGGCCTGCCCACCTTCCGTGCCGAAGACGGTCTCTGGGCCGGCTTCCGCATCGAGGACGTGTGCACGCCCGACGCCTGGCGCCGCGATCCTGCCGCGGTCTGGGCCTTCTACTCCGCGCGTCGCGCGCAGGGCAGCAAAGCCAATCCGAATCCCGCGCACATCGCATTGGCCGACCTTGAGGCACAGCTTTCCGGGCGCTATTTACTTTGCACCCAAAATGTCGACGACCTGCACGAGCGTGCCGGCTCGCGCAATCTCATTCATATGCATGGCGAGCTTGCCAAATCGCGCTGCGAGCGCGAGTGTGGCCGCCCGCCGATCGAGGACCACGCCATCTACGCGAACATCGACGAGGTCGCGCGCTGCGCCTGCGGCGGCCGCATGCGCCCGCACATCGTTCTCTTCGGCGAGATTCCCCTTGAAATGCGCCGCATCGAGCGCGAGATTGCCAAGTCCACGTTGATGATCGTCATCGGCACATCGGGCAACGTCTATCCCGCTGCGGGCTTCGTCCATCGTGCACGGCAGAGCGGAGCGCGAACGGTCTACATCGGTCCCGAGGCCCCCCTTAACGCCTCCGCCTTTACACACATCGTCGAAGGCAAAGCCGGCGAAGTGCTTCCCACCCTGTTTCAGGTGGCACAATGACGTCAATGACTGAACGCTGAAGCTCCCGGAGGGAGCGCAAGACGTTAGACCAGGGTGGAGTCCGCTGTGGCGGACGGAACCCTGGGAAAGCAGCATAAAAGACGATTAAGCCCCGCAGGGGCGACAGAACCCGGCCCTTCTGTCGACGAACCAATCGATCCTCTGCGTGCCGCGACCTGATAGCTGATGGCTGAAAGCTGAAGGCTCAAAAATGAAACTTATACCGCGCTTCCACCGCGATCATCCGCGGATCGTTCCAGTGGAACCCACCAATCGTGATCGAGTTATCCAGCAGCACGCGATGATTTGTTACATTGATCACCGTCGCCGACAGCTTCCAGTTTTCGCCGATCGAGTGACCCAACGACGCGTCGAACGTCGTGTGAACCGGCAGATACGGCGCGTTATACGGGCCTTCGTTCGCGCCAGCCAGGCCATTCGTAAATCCCGACCCGTAGTACACATTGGTCGCGAACCAAGTATGCGCCGGCAGATTCGCCGTGAATCCCGTGTTCAGCGTGTCGCGCTGGTCGTGGTCAAGAGGGACGTAGCCCGGGCCCAGATCGCAAGCCGGGTCAGTCGGGATACTGCAAGTGAAGCCCCCGTCAATGTTCCCGCGCTGCTCAGCAATCTGGTTCGAGTAGGTCACGTAGAACTTCCCGAAGGTCCACAGCGACGGTGAGTGTAGCGTCATCTCCCACGCACGGATCAGCGCGCCATCCACTGCGATCGGAATACATGCGTTCGATTCGCCAATGCACGAATGATCGAGGAAGTGGTTCACGCGATTCTTGAAGGTGTCCACATCCAGCATCCATCCTCGATAGGGAATCTCGATGCCGAACTGGTGTTCCTCGTCGCGCTCTGAGAGCAGCGGAGTGAATGAATTTTCCCCGGCCCCTGAACTGCTCGCGTAATTTAACACCGAACTCGAGACGGTGAGAATCGGCGCCGGCTGGAAGAAGTGCCCATAAAATCCGCGCAGTACCCAGTTCAGCTTTGGAATTCGCACCGTCGCGCCGATGCGCGGATACGTCGCGCTCTCGTCCAACTCCGCGCGATAGATCGAGAACCGTTCGCCGCCCAGCAGAGTCACATACTTTCCCAGCCGCAGATGGTCGCCCACGGAAAACTCCACCAGCCCGGCGTCTTCATTGGCGGACTTGTTGGGCTGCGAAGTCCCGCTCCCGTCGTTCACCCGCACCCCGAACAGATCGTTTTCCTTCTGATAGAACGAGTACATTCCGCCGGAAAGGCTGTTCAAAAATGCATCGGGGCCAGCATCGAGCCGCGCGTCCGCCTGTGCGCCCGCGTAGTTTGAAGTCTGATGCCACGTCGTCGCCACCGGCTGGTCGGTCGCCGGCGAATCGTAGTTCGCCTGGTTGAAGTGGTAAAACGGCGCCACGGAAACGAGCGCATTGGGCGAGATCGTATGCACCCAGTTCGCGATGGCAAACGAATCGCGCTCCGACTGCGCATCCCTTAGGCCCGACGAGCAGTAGTAAGCGGAAGCACATTCAAAGTCATTCGAGTTCGGGTCGTAAGGAACCTGAAAGAAATCCTGCCGATACTGCCCATCCACGCGCAGTTGATCTTTAGGCGTCTGGTTGCGGATCAGCGACACAAACCCGCTCTCTGAATTTGTCGCATCGTGATCGATCGCCGCAACCGGCGTCTCCAGGCCGTAGTTTGACCGCGACCCCGTCGCGCTTGCATACCACGCACTCTTCTCCGAATGGTCGCCCAGCGCAACCTGCGCCTCGCCGGTATCGATATTGCCCCCGTAGAACATCACCTCGCCGTTACGATTGAACTCAAAACCGTTCCGCGGCAGCACGTTGAACATTCCGTAAGTGCGGTCACCCTCGTCAGCGTCATAGCTGCCGCGCTCGGTTTCCATGGAATCGATGTCTTTGGGATCGATCTGGGGTCCCACGTTCGATGCGATCTTGGTATTGGGAATCGCTACGCCATCGATCAGCCAACTCGTCTGGTGGCCCCCGCGCATATGTAACATGTCGTGCGTCATGTACGCGCCGGGCACATAATTCGTAATCATCTCCGTGCCCGTGGTGCGGTCCGCGCCGGGTGTCTCGTCGATCGTCGCTCGCGTGATCAGCGTAGTTGGCGTCACCGTGTCGGCCGAACTCGCCTCGCCATTCACGACCACAGACTGTGTCGCTCCGGCGATTTCCAGCCGAATGTGCAGCACAGGATTCGTGCCTGAATCCACTTCCAGTGCCTGCGTAGAATTGGCAAATCCGGTGGCAGTCACCGTCAGCCGGTATACGCCGATGGGCGCTTGTGGCAACTCGAACTCGCCGTCGCTATTCGTCGACGCGTGCAGCGCAAAATCGGAATCCGCAGCTTGCAGCGTGACTGCTGCGCCCGCAATGGGCCGATGCTGCGGATCGTGAACCACCCCATGCACCGTTGCAAAAACAGTCGCAGAGGCGGGAAGGGAAGCGGCCAGCAGCAGCGCCGCCGCAAGAGCATGAAGAAGATTTCGCATGAAGAATAAACTCGCTTTCATTCTCGTTCTAAGGCATGCAGTCGTCTCGAATTGCGCATGCAGCGACCTGAAGACTGGCGAAATATGGGGAATTGCGGGAGACGGTTCTCGTCCAACGAAAGGCCGTGGGTTTCTTTGCGAGCGGAACCCAACACCAGGCCCGCGCCGCCCAAAACGGACGCAGACGTGTGCGCTCTTCACGACGGCACTGTCTTCAATGCAACTTGTTAGGTCAGTTCCGCTACCGGAGGGCCGCGAACAGAATGCGCGCGGGTCGGTCGAGAAAATGTCGCGATGCGCTCAAATGCAGGAGCGGAAGCAAGCGTGAACTCAGCGCGAAGACTTACCGGCACCGCTGCCAGCGCGTGAGCCGGCACAAGCATGAAAAGAGCGGGACCATGATAGAGCGGGCAAGAAGAAGGGGCGGAAAAGTCGGGCGTCGCATCAACGGCCAAGCCGGCCCTCATGGCCATGGTCTGCGCGTCCTTGATCTGTGCTGACATGTCGCAGTGATGCGCCCCGTGCCGACGGCAACACGCCGGCAGGCCCGCGTCTTCGGTGCCTTCCGCCAGAGCCGTCAGCGGACCCAGCCCGAAGAACAAGATCAGAAAAATGGAGAAGCCACGCCGCATTATCATTTGATGATAAACGGCCATTCGGGCTCAATTCAGACAAACATGTGGTTTTCCGGTAAACTTTGATTAGCAGGACGAAAAAGTCAATGGACACAATTGTTTGCCATCAAATGCATCGGTCAATTTCGAGGTTGGAAAGGGGGCGAATTTGCCCCTGGATGCGTGCCGGCCTCTGGCATACCAAATAGTCCCATGCGCGTCTTCACAGCTGGAATCCGGCTGACTATGCGCATGTGCCCATTCTGTCCGATCGGAATCATCATCGCCCTGCTGCTCCTCGTTCCGATCGCTGCCACCGCGCAGGTGCGGATGCCCGCTCCGCAATCGCGTAACGACCCAATGCAGCAATCGCAAACGCTCATAGGTCAGGCAACGCCGGCGGATATGCCAGGAATGCCCGGCATGCAAATGCCTGTTGACCGCTCGGCGGCCCCGCTGATGGGGGTGTCTTCAGGAACCAGCGCGCAGCCCCGCGGCTGGGCAATGCCCATGGTGATGACTCACATCGGCAATTGGCAGCTTTCGTGGATGGCGCAGGCATTCATTGCCGATGTGCAGCAGAGCCGCGAGAATACCCCGCCGGGCGCCTTGCCACGCGGTGGCGACAAACTGTATTCCACCAACTGGGGAATGCTCAGCGCGCAACATGCGCTCACGGGAGGCGCCGTTATGCTGCGGACGATGCTGAGTCTGGAACCGGCAACCGTTACGGGTCGCCGTTTTCCCGAACTGTTTCAGTTCGGCGAAACCGCATATGGCCAGCCCATCATTGATGGGCAGCATCCGCACAATCTCCTGATGGAAATTGGAGTGCAGTACGCGCACCCCATCGGCAAGACCGTGCTCAACCTCTATTACGCGCCGACTGGCGATCCCGCCCTCGGGCCCACGGCATTCCCTCATCGAGCATCGGCCGCGGAGTTACCGCAGGCCACGCTCGGACATCACTATGAGGACTCCACGCACATCTCGTACGATGTTGCGACGGCCGAGCTTGCCTGGGATAGTGTGCATATTGAGGCGGGGGGATTTCATGGACGAGAGCCGGGTGAGAACCGCTGGAACCTCGGTTTCGGTCCTATGGATTCGTGGACTTCTCGGCTCACATGGCTTCCGGCTCGCAACTGGCAGGCGCAAATATCGACGGGCAGGCTCCATCATCCAGAAGCGATCAGCCCTGGCGATGAAGAACGCACAACTGCGTCGGTCGAGTACGCATCAGGCGAGCGCACAGCGAGCATTATCTGGGGTCGCGCGTATAAGACCGCGGGCCACTACGCTGTAAATGCGATGACGGCCGAAGGCGTGCTGCCCGTCGCGCACAAAAATTATTTTACCGGGCGTTTTGAATGGTCACAGCGCGATGAGTTGTTCGCAGATCAACCCGCGCTCGAATCCACGCTGCCCCGTTGGTTCGATATCTCGGCCTACACTGCCGGGTACACAAGGGATATTGGCCGCTGGCACGACGCCGACATGGGTATCGGCGCCAATGTATCGACCTACGGAATGGGCAAATCGAGTGCCCGTGACGCTCTCACAAATATTTACGGCAATCATCCATGGGGAGTGAGCATGTATGTGCGCGTTCGTCTGAAGCCACCCTCAAATACCGCGGCGGCCCGCTGATGAGGCCATTTGCATCACTCTCGGATATTCGGTAACTGCACCACTGCCTCCGCTCAGCCCCATCCGTCCATTCGCGTATCATCAATTTGTCGCTCGGTTTCGCTTCGCCGGCACAAAGCAAAGGAAGATTCCAGTGCCTCAAGCGCACAGTTCCGCTTCGCCATCCGACGCGCATGCCGCGCAATCGCCCAAAGGCGGCTCAGTTCGCCATCTACGCATTGCCATCTTCGGCTTTGGCACGGTGGGCAGCTCGGTGGCACGTATTCTCATCGAGTCCAAACCGCAAGGCCTCGAGTTGACGCACATCTTCAATCGCCAGGTCGCGCGCAAGCAGGTCGACTGGTTGCCTGCGAGCGTCGCCTGGAGCGAGGATGTCGACGCCGTGCTCGCCTCCAACGTTGACGTGATTGTCGAGCTCGCCGGTGGCCTTGACCCAGCCGGAACCTGGGTGCGCCGCGCCCTTGAAGCAGGCAAAAGCGTCGTCACCGCCAACAAGAAGCTCATCGCCTATCACGGCATCGATCTTGAGCACCTCGCCGCTGCCAAAGGCGGCCATCTCAAATACGGCGCAGCAGTCGCCGGCGGCATTCCCGTTATTCCCGGCCTCGAGCAGGGCATGGCCGGCGATCGCATCGAGCGCATCCAAGGCATTCTCAACGGCACCTGCAACTTCATCCTCAGCAAAATGGAAGAAGGCGCGGAGTTCGCCGCGGTACTGGCTGAGGCGCAGGCCAAAGGCTATGCCGAATCTGACCCCACAGAGGACGTGGGCGGGTTTGACGCGCGCGCCAAGCTTGCCATTCTCATGCGCCTCGCGCTTCGCGTGCAGGTCGACCCCGAAGAGATTATTCCCCGCGCCATTACCACCATCACGCCTGTCGACTTCAGCTATACTCGCGATCTCGGCTGCACCATTCGCCAGGTATCACGCGCTCAGCAGGTAGAAGGGCGAATCGCGGCCGCTGTCGGTCCAATGCTCGTCGCGCTTCGCTCGCCGCTTGCCTGGTCGCAGGGAACGGAGAACATGGTCATCGCCAGCGGACACTACGGCGGCGACGTGGTTTTTTCGGGTCACGGCGCGGGTGGCCATCCCACAGCGGTTGCCGTGGTCAGCGATCTGCTGGCGTTGGCGCACGGCTCGCAGCGCGTTGAAATTCCTTCGACTCCGGCCCGCCTCGGCGCCGAATTCGAAGTGCCCCATTACATCCGTTTTCTAGTGAAAGATCGCCCCGGCATCGTTGCCGCCATCACCGCCGCGCTCGCCGATGAGCAGATCAATATTCGCGCCATCGTGCAAAAGGCGGGCTACCCGGCGGATGAGCTGCCCTTCGTTGTCACCGTCGAGCCATGCAAAACCTCATCGCTGCAACGTGCTCTTGCTTCCATTCGCAGCCTGGATTGCATGCTCGTCGAGCCGCTTGACTTGCAGATGCTGGAATAGATCACGAATAAGTCAGCAGCGAACTGGCGGCTTATCAGTTACGTGGTCGCATGCTCGATGAGCGGATTCACGACTTGGACCGCTCCGTATCGCTGTCCCACCGCCAAATCCTCAGAGTAAAGAATCGATGCACCCGCATCTTCGGCGGCCTGAATAATCAGCGCATCCCAAAACGACGTCTTGTATTGCTTCTCGATGTCCAGCGCTTTCAGAATCGATTCAACGGTGTTGTTGACGACTTCCCATGTCGCGTATTCGCGTATGAGGCGTCGAAGTTCTTCAAGCGTTGGCGGGTTGGCGGTCTTACGGCGAAGGTTAATGCAAAGCTCCTGCAGAACCTGCGTGCTCAATACACCGTCGCCCGAGTCCCAAAGCCGCTCTAACAGCCCCCGGGCGCGCAAGTGCTTTTCGCCGGCGGCGGCATCGTGCGCGTAAACCAGAATATTTGTATCGACGAAGCATTTATCGCTCATGCAGCTCGTCTCTAGAGCGAGGCTTGGTCCAGTTCAAATCGACGGCTGAGCGGAGACGCGCTAAAGCGCTTCGGCGTGCCTGATCGTATCCCTTGCGCTCGCGTACAGCTTGCTCCAGTTGGGCCGCCAGCAGTGCACTGATGGATGATCCTTCTGTGGCCGCCAGAATACGGGCCTCCCGCAACAGATCGGCGTCGATTTTCAAGGTAACATTGGTCTTCATTATTGCACACTTCCTCGTGCAGCATGATTTTACGTGCTCAATCCCGAAAAATCAAGCAGGCTGGATGCAGTGATAAAGTGAAATTGGCTGGGGAGGTCGCACCCGTGATCGGCACCAACTATCGATGTGAAATCTGCGGCGAAGAGAGCGATAATCCGCAGCGCTGGTTTGTCGTCCGCTGCAACGACGCCCAATTGACGGTCTTCAAATGGACCAGGGAAGCCGCCGACGCGCCCGGCGCGCGGCACTATTGTGGCGAAGCTCACGCGCAGGTGTATGTCAGCCGTTGGCTTGAGGCCGCCTGCAGCTAGATTCCCGGCTCAATTTCAATTTTTTGCGGGCCCGGTCGACTCGCGGATGATGAGTTCCGCTTCCATGAAGATGCCGGTGGGGAACGTTTTCTTCCGGTCGGCAATTCTCTCCAGCAGCACTTTGGCGCCGCGACGCCCCATCTCCTCTAGTGGCTGGCGCACCGTGGTCAGAGACGGCGTAACAAAAGCCGCCGACAAAATATCGTCGAATCCCACCACTGAAACGTCTCCGGGCACGTTCAGGCCCGCGTCCTTTAGCGCGCGAATGGCTCCGATTGCCGAAATGTCATTAAAGCAAAACACCGCGGTAAAGTCGCGCGTCTTTTCGAGAAGCGATCGCATCGGGTCGTAGCCAATCTCCGGCGACATGGGGTGCTGCCCGGCCTTCGTCGACCAACCTAAGGTGTCGATGCGAATGGCCAGCGCCGGATCCAGCTTCAGATTGATCTCCCTGGCCACTTGCTGGATGCTCTCCCAGCGAAACTCCGAGTCCGGAATGGCATCCGGGCCGCGCATGAAGGCAATGCGCCGATGGCCTAGCTTGTATAGATAAGAAAGCGCGCGCTGCACAGCATGGTGGTGATCGAGAAGAATATTTGTGACCTTGTCGGCCGAGCAGTGCGCAGAGATGGCAACAACGGGCACCGGCACATCAATTTCATCAACGGACGTATTCAGCAAAAGAAAACCGTCCACTGCCCGCTCCACCAGCATCCGCGGATACTTCTCGATCAGTTCCGGCTCCCAATCGTGACAGGCCGTGAAGTAAAAGTAATGGGCCGCGGTCAGCTCCTCCACCACGCCGCCCATCACGCGCGTGAAGTAGCCCTCGCTCAGGTCCGGCGCCAGCACCCCTACGCTCATTGACTTGCTTTGCCGCAGTGACCGGGCAAAGTAGTTAGGCCGGTAATCCAGCCTCTGCGCAGCCTCAACCACCCGGTCCCGCGTCTCCTGGGGGATGGATTTGGCGCTCGGAGAATTGTTCAAAACAAGGGAAACAGTCGTCTGGGACAGACCCAGGTGATCCGCCAGCATGCGCAGGTTCACATGGCCGGTCGCAGGCGTCGCTTTTCCCTTTGTCATGTTGGAGTTGTACCATGACCCACCAGCCTGCGGATAGGCAGTTTTAAGGCGAGTAGATCGATTTTCTTCGCATCCGCGTATCGCAAAATGGCCCGAAAAGGCCAGTTTCTGCCTTTATTTGCCGATACGCGCCTCCTACCCGGTCCCTGAGCTCCGACGACTGCGTCGGGCATCATCGCGATTTCCACCCGTATGCGGTTGATTTTGCTCCGTTGTAACCTCGCATTCACAATTCCCCGGTAGCCTGACCTCTGTGGACGCCACTGTGCCTGAGATTCGTATCTCCCAGCCCCAGACCCAACCGGAAGCTGCTTCGACCCCGCCGCCGGCTCCTGACTCCGCCCCGGCCCAGGAGCACTCGCAAATTCGCCGTTTTCTGCTCGCGCGTGGCAACTCCGCCATCGCCGACCGGGCCTTTCGTGCGCTCATGCTTCTGTGCGCGCTCAGCATCTTTGCCATTGTGGTCCTTATCGCCACCGAGCTGGTCCAGCGCTCGCAACTCTCTTGGCACGCTTTCGGCTTTAAGTTTTTCTGGAAGACCTATATTGACCCCACTACCGGTCTTCCTTCCTATTGGGATCCAGTAAACGGCTACTTCAGCGCGTTGCCTTTCGTCTACGGCACGCTGGTATCCTCGCTGCTCTCGTTGCTGCTGGCGGTTCCGTTGTCAATCGGCGTCGCCATCTTCCTCACCGAAATGTGTCCCGGGATTCTGCGCGCGCCGCTGGCGTTCCTCACCGAGCTGCTGGCTGCCATTCCCAGCATCATTTACGGCTTGTGGGCTGTATTCGTCCTGGTGCCGCTGCTCCGTTCATACGTAAACCCATTCCTCATCAAGAGTCTCGGCTGGACGGGCTTCTTCGACAACACGAACCCCACCGGCCTCGGCTTTTTTGCTTCCGCCGTCATTCTCGCCATCATGATTCTGCCTATCATCTCTTCGCTCACGCGCGAGGTGATGACCGCCGTCCCCCACTCGCAGCGCGAAGCCGTGCTGGCTCTCGGCGCAACCCGCTGGGAGATGATTCGCATGGGCGTCCTGCGCAATGCCCGCGTCGGCATCGTCGGCGGCGTCATCCTCGGGCTGGGCCGCGCGCTGGGCGAGACCATGGCCGTCACCATGGTCATTGGGAACGCGCCGGAGATTCATCGTTCCTTGCTGGCCAACGGCAGCTCGATGGCTTCCGTCATTGCCAACGAATTTACTGAGGCCGTCACCGACCTGCACCTGAGCGCGCTCATCGAGATTGGCCTGGCGCTCTTCATCGTCACCATTATCGTGAACGCAATTGCCCGCCTTCTCGTTTGGGCGGTCACACGCGGGGCGCCGACAACACAACGCTGAGAAACAGGAGTAAGCGGCAACCGCTGAAGAAAGGGATCGAAGAGAACGTGCAGCAGGAATTCAAAATGCGGACGACCCTCCGCGGCGTTGTCGACAAAGCCGCCACATCTCTCGCGGTATTGTCGACTATTCTCGTCATTTTGCCGCTGGTTGCGATCTTCATCTATCTCATCTACAAAGGCGCCAGCTCGCTGAATCTCGATTTCTTCACGCAGATTCCAAAACCTGTTGGCGAAACGGGCGGCGGAATGGCGAATGCAATTGTCGGCTCGATCACCCTGCTCGCGCTCGCCAGCCTCATTGGGGTTCCCATCGGTATCGGCGGCGGCATCTACCTGGCCGAGTTTGGCCGTGGCACCAAGTTGGCCAATGCCATCCGTTTTACGGCCGACGTTCTCAACGGAGTTCCTTCGATTGTCATGGGCCTCGCTGCCTATGCGCTCATCGTCGTTCCGCAGCATCATTACTCGGCACTTGCCGGCGGCGTGGCGCTCGGCATCATGATGATTCCCACCATCTGCCGCACCACCGAGGAGATGCTCCTCATGGTTCCGCACGCTGTGCGCGAAGCCGCGTTAGGCCTGGGTGTTCCCAACTGGCGCTCGGTTCTCGCCATAACCGTCAAGACCGCTTCGCCCGGCATCATCACCGGCTGCATGCTGGCCTTCGCGCGCGTCGCCGGCGAAACCGCGCCGCTCATCTTCACGGCGCTGGGTAACGATTTCTGGAGCACCAGCCTGAACGAGCCCATCGCAGCTCTTCCTCTGCAGATTTGGATTTATGCGCAATCTCCCTATGACGACTGGCACCGGCTGGCCTGGGCGGGAGCGCTGGTTTTAATTGTTCTCATTGTGCTCGCCGTTTCGCTGGTGCGCTTTGTCGCCAGCCGCGGCGTTTTGAAAGGGGCAAGCTAAGTGGGTGTCGGCATTGAGGTCACGAATCTGAACGCGTGGTACGGCACCAATCACACGCTGCAAGATATCAATCTGAATATTCCCGCCAACCGCGCGACGGCGTTGATTGGCCCCTCGGGCTGCGGCAAAAGCACCTTTGTGCGTTGCCTCAACCGCATGCATGAGACCAATCCAATCGCCCGCGTCACCGGCAACGTCCGCATGGGCGATCTCGACATTTATCAGGATGCCTCGCCAGTAGAGGTTCGCCGCCGCGTAGGCATGGTCTTCCAGCGTCCCAATCCCTTTCCCACCATGTCCATCTACGACAACGTCTCGGCCGGTCTCAGGCTCAACGGCTACCGCAATCGCCACTCTCTCGACGAAATCGTAGAAAAATCCCTCAAGAACTCCGCGCTCTGGGACGAAGTCAAGGACGATCTCAAAAAAAAATCCGGCGCCAGCCTCTCTGGCGGGCAGCAGCAGCGCCTCTGCATCGCGCGCGCCCTTGCCGTCGACCCCGAGGTCCTGCTCATGGACGAGCCGGCCTCGGCCCTCGATCCCGTCTCCACCTCCAAGATCGAGGACCTCATCTTCCAACTAAAATCGCAGTACACAATCGTGATTGTGACGCATAATATGCAGCAGGCGGCCCGCGTGGCCGAGAAGACCGGCTTCTTCCTCAACGGCCGCATGGTCGAGTTCGATTCGACTCACAAAATTTTCACCAATCCTTCTGACAAGCGCACGGAGGATTACATCACGGGCAGGTTTGGATGACACGCATTCGCTTTCAACAGAGCCTGGAAGATCTGAAGGAGAATCTCCTGATGATGGCCGGGCTCGCCGAGCAGGCGATTCAACGCGCCATTGAGGCTTACCGGGTTCGCGATCTCTCCATTTGCGACCTGGTCAACCGCAGCGAGATCGCCATCAACCGCATGGAGCGCGACATCGATCAGGCCGCGCTTGATCTGCTCGCTATGGAGCAGCCCATGGCCATCGATCTGCGCTTCATTCTCAGCGTGATTAAGATCAACGCCGATCTGGAGCGCGTGGGCGACGCCGCGAAAAGCATCAGCGACCGCGTCCGCATCATGGATCGCATGCCCACTGTCGACCTGCCCGTCGACATTCCACGCATGGCCTCAATGGCTGCCGACATGGTGCGCAAGAGCCTGCAGGCCTTCATTGAAGGCGACGCCGAGCTGGCCCGCAGCGTCCTAACCATGGACGATGCCGTTGACCAGATGAACCGCGCCGCGTTCCGCGCCCTCACCAAGGTGATGGAGGAGGCTAGCCATCTGGCGCAGCAGGCCCTCAACGCATTGATGATCTGCCGCAGCCTTGAGCGCGTTGGCGATCACGCCACCAACATTGCTGAAGATGTCATCTTCTGGATACAGGGCGCAGATGTCCGCCACCACAAGAGCGTGGCGAAAGCAGCTGCCATTGCTGCCGCTGCGGCAGCGAATACGGCGGTCGAAAACGCACCAGCTGCATCCGCCGCAACACCCGGAGCAGCACCGGCAACTACAGCCGGCAGCGTTGCCCCGGACGGCCCCGTCTCGATCGATCCTGCCCCCATCGACCCAGCCCCCATCGACGCCGCTTCTGCCAAAAGCTGAACCGGATTCTCGCAACGGCATCGTTGCCCCATCCTTCCGGCGTTCTTGCCGGAAGGGTGGGAGTGCACGAACTCCGAAACCCCAACGAAAAAGCCCCGCTCACGGCAGAGCTTTTTCGTAGAGCATTGGAGAATCCGTAATATCGCGCCGGGTGCCCACGGTCGCGCTTCTGAGACCGGGGAATTCTACACAGAAGCTGCTTCTCTAATGCCCCGCGTCCGTCACCTTCACCTCACGCCCATCGCCGCCAACCTGGCGCGCGCCGCTCTTGCCTCGGGCGTCTGCGGATGACGTTGAATCAGCGAACGCAACTCATGCTCGCCTTCCTCGCGCTTATCCAGCGAAATCAGCGCGAATCCCTTATGCAATTGCGCAGCAGCAGCCTTAGCGTTCCCGCTGAACCCTTCCAGCAGGGCGTTGTAGTCGTTGATCGCTGTGGCATAGTCCTTCTGCTGGTAGGCAATCTCACCCAGATAAAACTGCGCCGTCCCGGCCGCGTCGTCCAGCGGATAGTAGTGCACCACATCCTGAAACTCTCCCTGTGCCACCTGGTACCGCCCGGCAGTGTAATCGCGCACGCCGGCTTGCAGCGTCTCGTGCAATGGCGGCGCCTGCTGCGCCGGATTTCCGCCCGGCGCTGGTCCCGCGGCCTGCGCCCCCGGCCCCTGTTCCTGCCCGCCTGGCGTCATGGCTCCGCGTGGCCCTGTAGCGTCTGGTCCAGTTCCACCAGGTCCCGTTGCGCCCGGCTGCGCCTGTGCCTGCGCCGCCTGCATTGCCTGTAGTTGCTCCTGCAAGTCCTGCACGGATTTGTCCAGCTTGGCGACGCGCGACTTCAGTTCGTCCACCGAATCATTCAGCGTCTGAACCTGCCCTGAGACCGCGTCCACCTTTCCGCTCACCGCATCGTTCTGTGCGTTGATCTTCTGCTGCAGCGTGGTCACCGTGGTGGTGATCTGAGTCGTCTGGTCGGCGGTCTGCTGCGACTGGTGCTCCAGCACGCCCATGTGCGCATCCATCGTGGATTGCAGCCGCTGCACCGAATCCAACAACTGCTGCACCTGAGTTTGCAGTTCGACCATCTCCTTTGAGACTGCGTGGGCCGGCATGGCGGCTGGGCCAATCAGAAGAATCACCGTCGCAACTGCAATCAGGCGTTGGCGAATCAGTTTTGATTTTTGCATTTGTTTTGACCTTCCTGAATCAAGAAGTCTCTGAATACAACATACGGCAGCCGGGCCGATGGGGCGAGGCTGCCGCGTCAGATGGAATTTGTTTTCCTCTTCGCGAACGGCCGGCCTGACCCTCATCCCTTGGCAAGCCCGGCTCGTTTCGGCCGTCAATTGGCCGCCGATGCAGTGTCACCACCGCACCGGCTAGAAGCTAGGAGCTAGAAGCGAGTAGCTTGCAACTTCTTACTTGTCGATCGAGAACCCGTCTCTGCGGTTCAACTGCCAGCACTCCTCGGTCGATTCTGAGCAGAAAGGCTTCTCCTTGCCGTAGCTGATCACCCGTATGCGATCCGCCGCAATGCCAGCCGTCACCAGCGCCGTCTTTGCAGCCTCGGCACGGTTCTGGCCGAGCACCAGGTTGTACTCGTCCGATCCGCGCTCGTCGCAGTATCCGCCGATCACCACCTTGATGTTTGGGTGCGCATTCAGGTAGTCGGCATTTTTCGCCAGAATTGCCTGCGCGTCTCCCCGGATATCGTAAGTATCATAATCAAAGAAGACCGGCTGCACCCTCGCGTTAAACTCTTCTTCCTCGCTCATGCTTGAGCTTGGCACGCTGATCGCCGGCGGCGAATTCACTGTCACGGATGCCGATGCGTCCGCCGTGAGGCCGCCTCCGCGCGCCACCAGATGATAGGTGGTCGACTCCGACGGGGTTACCGTCTTTACTCCCGCAGAGGGAACGTCACCAATTCCGTCAATCGAAATCGTGTTCGCGTTGGTCGTCGCCCAGCGCAGTTGGACCTGGTCTCCAGCCGAAATTACATTTGGAGTCGCCGTCAGTTGTGCCGTCGGCGCACCTGAATTCTCGGTCGGCGCAGTTTCATTCGCTGGTGGCAATGTCGAGGTCTTCTTCTTGCAACCCGACACGGCCGTCAGAGCAACGGCCAGGACGACCAGCATAAGAGCAGACCAAAATTTTTGTGTCTTCAAGGCAATTCTCCTTCTCAAAAAAAGTAAAGTCACTCGCTCGGGCAACTGGGTTTTCTTGTCACCACAGCTTGACGCCTTCTCGCTTCAGCACCCCTAAAATGATAGTTCATTGAATCCGCGGAAATCGCTAAAATGCGTGATGCCGCCACGATGCGGAAGCCAGATTGCAAACTCACTTCCAGCTCCAGTTAGGCATTGAATTTTCGCCGGTAAACGTCAGTTGCTGCTGATGGGTGCCGTCGGCCAGCATCTCCCAGATCTGCGTGCGATGCCCGATCTGACGCTGGAACACAATGTGGCGTCCATCCGGCGACCACGATGGAAAATCGTTGTTGCCCGCTTCGTGCGTCGCCTGCAGCCAGTTCTTGCTGGCAATGTCCATGATGTAGACGTCCTGGCCACCGGGGTCGCCGGGGCCGTATTTGCGGTTCCAGCAGAACGCCAGCACGGCGCCGTTGGGCGACCACGACGGAGAAATTGCGTAGCCACCGTCGGTCATGCGCTGCACGTTGGCGCCATCCTTGTCCATGGTGTAGATTTGCGGCTCGCCCGTCCTTCCGCTTACGAATGCAAGCTGGTTATCGGTGCGCGGATTCCAAACCGGCGACACGTCAGTACCGAAAGAAGTCACGCTGTGCGCGTTGGAGCCGCTGGTGTCGGCGATCCAGATATCCGGATGGCCCGACCGTGCCGAAGAAAACGCGATCTTCAACCCGTCTGACGACCACGCCGGCGACTGGTTGCTTCCTCCCGCGAATCCCGCGGTAAAGCTCACCATCCGGTTCAGGTCCATCGAATACATCCGAATCGCCCAGCCTTCGCTTCCCAGTGAGGCAAAAGCAATTCGGGAGTTATCCGGTGAGATGCGCGGCGAGATCGAAATGCTGCCCAAATGCGTGACCGCATGCTGGTTCTGGCCGTCGTAATCCATCACCCAGATCTCTTTCGATCCAGTCCGATTGCTCACGAAGTAAATCTTGGTTTCGGCGATGCCGTTGATCGCGCCGCCCAGCCGGTAGATGATTTCGTCGGCAAACCGGTGCGCCACGGTCCGCGCCATCTCTTCGCTGGCCGCTTCGTTATATTGCTTGCCCAGCACCGGCGCGCTGCCCGCCGTGCGCGCATCACTCAACCAACCAGACACTGCCAAGCGGCCATTCGCGGCAGACAGCGCCCCGAATGCCACCATGGCTGAATTGGCCGGTGCCGCCGACCACTGATCCGCTTGAAACTCCTGCGGCGAACCCGGTGTTGACTGCGGGGCGAGGCTCTTTGACACCATGTCGAAAATGCCCGCGTTTGAAAGGTCGTTATAAAGTGTGGAGTCGAAAGTTGCCTTCAGCGGCGTCGTCTCGGGATCGCTCCCTACCGGCTTGAAGTCTGCCGCAGCCAGGCGAATGCGCTCGTTGCCCAGGTTTGTTCCGGTGTGCACCCAGTCTTGAGCGGAGATTTGCGGCGTAAAAAAGTACGCCACGAAAAGCAAAAACAAAGGGAAGACCCGAAATATTGCCTTCATGCGTTCTCAAAATCCTTCCTGTTGGGGTAACAGAAGTTTCTGCGCACGCGCTGCCCATGGGAGTCCATTTTCAATGACGCCTACCGCCGCCGAATCGTTAGCTCCGCGTTCTTCGCCGCGTACCATCGTAGTTCACACCTGCCCAATCGGCCCCAGTGCTTTTCGCCACTTACCTCGTCCGTCCATTCCACTGCGAAGCAGCTCGAAGCTAGTGGCTAGAAGCTAGTAGCTGTACTTCAATACTCGCAAAAGTACGAAACCTTCAACGTACTCTGATTATAGTTCGACGGCAGTTGGCCAAACGTATCCACGCGCTGCGCGCCGATCAGGCAAGATCGATCCAGTGTTGAGCTCCCGCTGGAGGTTTCGACCTGCGGGTTGCTGTGGCTGCCGTCGCGGTTAATGGAAAACACCAGAAACACGCGCGCTCCCTTCGGCGTTCGCGAATCCACCTGTCGCTTGTCCCAGCTCTGCGACATCTTCCGGTTGATCTGGTCCACGTACCACGGAAACAAGCTCGCAAAATTGTTATCGCCAACCGTTGTCGGCCCGCTCGATCCTAACTGGATTTGATGCGGCAGTACCGAGCCGTTTTGCTCACCGTACTGTGCCACATTCAGCTTCGGTGGCGGCTGGTGCAATTGCGTCTTGGGAATGTTCTTCGCCGTGGGCTTTGTTGGCTTGCCCAGAATCGGAATCGCCGTTTCATCAATATGTTTCTGTTCTTTGGGGCTCGGCGCTGCCGGCGCCTTGCTCGGCGTCTCCGTCGCCAGCACATTCTGGTTCACCTGGTCGGCAGGCAGCGGGATCGTGTTCGTCAGCGTCACCTGCATCGATCCGCCCGAGCCAGGAGTGCCCCAGAAGTTGTGATGAAACAGGCCCATCGCCCAGCCGTAAAAAATCAGCGTTCCAAAGATCGCGAGGTGCAGCCCCATTGAGCCCGCCGCCGGTCCCGCAAAAGGCTCCCGGGTCAGTTCCCGCTCCAGGTGCGCGCTGCTCTCAAGAACACTTTCCATGCTTTGCTTTCTCGAACTGCCCCGCTCGTCCGCCGATTCGCTCGGAACATCCGCCGAGCCCAATGGTTGCCCCATCCTTCGCCTTCTTTCTGGCGAAGGGTGGGATAGCACGAACCCCAACCTCACCTTCTTTGAAGGCTCAATTCCCGCTCCCAGCCGAACCCTTCAGCTCCAGCGGCTGCGTCACAATCGACACATTGGTAATCCCCGATTGCTTCACCGCGTCCATCACGCTTGCAAAAGCTCCGAACGGTACCCGCTCATCGCTGCGCAAATAAATCGCCTGATGCGTGGGGTCCGCCCCACCCTGCAGTAGCCTCGTCGGCAGATCGTGCACGTTCACCGGCTGATCGTTCAGAAACACATTCTGGTCGCGGTCGATCGTCACCACCATCCGCTGCTCGGTAATCTGTTTCACGGTCCGCGTCTTGGGCACATTCACTTCAATCCCCGACTGCAGCACCGGCTCGGTAATCATGAAGATCACCAGCAGCACCAGCACCACATCCACCAACGGAGTAATGTTGATCTCCGCCAGCGACGATCTTGTCTGTCCGTTGATTGCCGTGAATGCCACTTTGAACCTCTCCGCTCAGCCTTTCCACGGCCGAGAATGGGTGCCCCATGTCTCGATTTTGAGACCTGGGATAGCAATGCTGTCCCCCGAGCCAAGCGCCCCTACTTAAATAAACTGCGCTCGGTCTCGCGAGGCATCTCGTCCGGTTCTCGCGGTGCGTGTGCCTGCGTCCGCTGCGGAATCTCCTCGAGCGAGTTCAGCAGCTCGCGGCAAAAGTCGTCCGTCGCCGAAGCAAAAATCCTGATCCGCGCTGAAAACTGGTTGTAAGCCACTACCGCCGGCACGGCCACAAACAATCCCGCCGCCGTCGTAATCAGCGCCTCGCTGATGCCCGGCGCAACAGCTCGCAGCGTCGCCGCGCCCGCCGTGCCTAATCCGTGGAACGCGTCCACCACGCCCATCACCGTTCCAAACAGCCCCACAAACGGAGCCGTCGCGCCGATCGTCGCCAGCCACGTCATGCGCCGCTCCAGCGCCGTGATCGCCGTGCTCGCCGCAGTCTGCGCCGTACGTTCCAAAGGCACCAGGTTCCGCGGAGGCCCAGATCCGCCCGTCTGCCGCTTATAGGTCTCGTACACATCCTCAAAAACCTGCGCCAGCGGGCTCGCGCTGTAGTCGCCGGTCAGCGCCGCAATCTCCTGCAGGCGGCTCGCTTTGCGAAACGCGCGAACGAATCTCTTGCTCTGCGCCGTCGCCCTGCGGAACGTCGACATCTTGCCCAGAATCACCATCCACGAGTAGAAACTCGCCAACAGCAGCACCACCAGGACAAAAATCGCCACCGGCCCCATGTTGCCCATCATCTCGGCCAGTGCGCCAAAGCCCTGCGAGGGTGTCGCGCCACTTCCCGCGCCGCCGTCAGCCTGCAAAATAATCGCGAATGTCGCGGTAAAAATCGCCTTATACCTCAGATTCCACGGTAGCAGACCGCGTTCTCCTGCCCAAGTGACCGTTTGGGTGCCTTTACTATCACTGGACCCACTCCACGCGTTTTAGTTTCTTGCGTTCTTTGTTGCCGGAGCCGCCCCTGGGCCGCCCCGCTCATGCTATGCTGCGCTCGGATTCTTATTAAGCTCTCCGTCTTTGTCATTTTGATTACGCAGGACCGAGGGTGTTGATTACGCAGGACCGAGGGTGCCCCAGGGCCCGCTTTTGAGACCTGGGAAACCTCAACGACTAACCTGCCACTTACGGAATCGGACAATGCTCGTCGAACTGCGCGCTGAAAACTACGCCGTCATCGATCACGCCATCGCCTCCTTCGGGCCTGGCCTCAATCTCCTTACTGGCGAAACCGGCGCAGGCAAATCCATCCTCGTCGACGCGCTGGCCCTCCTCTTAGGAGGCAAAGGCTCGGGAGAGCTGGTCCGTCACGGCGCCGACAAAGCCGCTCTCTCCTGCGTCTTCGAATCCACCCCCGGCGCGGAAGCCATCCTCGAAGCAAACGGCATCGACGCAGAAGGCACCGAAATCATTCTCCGCCGCGAAATTCTCTCCACCGGCAAGGGCCGTGTCTTCGTCAACAATCAGCCCGCCACCGTCCAGGTCCTAAAGCAGCTCGCGCCTGAGCTTGCGCTCGTTCACGCGCAGACTGAAAGCCTCTCCAGCTTTGACCAGGCGCAGCAACGCCTCCTCCTCGACCGCTTCGCCGGCATTTCATTAGATGCGGTCAGCGAGGCTCACGCTCATTGGCACGCCGCCGCTGGCAAACTCAATGATCTCCTCCACGGCGAGCAGGACCGCCTGCGCATGGTCGATCTCTGGAGTTATCAGAGCAAGGAAATCGAATCCGCCCATCTCGTCCCCGGCGAAGACGAGGCCCTTGAAACCGAAAAGCGCGTCCTCGCCAACGCCGAAAAACTCTACTCCGCTGCGCTCGCGGGATTCGACCAGCTCTACGAAGGCGGGTCCAGCGCCGAAGCCGCACTCCGCGACGCCTTGCGAAATGTGGAAGAGCTTGCCCGCTACGACGGCCGTTTCGCCGAATCCGCGCAGCAGCTTGCCTCCGCCCGCGCCACCATCTCCGACATCGCGTCCGGTCTCCGAGACTACGCCGAGGGCATCAACGCTTCGCCCGAGCGCCTCGCTGAAATCGAGGATCGCCTCGCCCTGCTTGATCGCCTCAAAAGGAAATACGGCAAGACCGTCGCCGAGATCATCGCTTTCGGTGAAGACGTAGCCAGCAAGCTCGCGGAAGTCGAAGACCGGGACGAATCCCTCAAGACTCTCCGCGCCGATGTCGAAAGGGTGGCCGCGGAATATAGCAACGCCGCTTCAGCCCTCACCGCCGAGCGCAAGACCGCCGCCGCCAAACTCGCCAAGCTAGCCGAAACGCAGATCAACGCGCTCGCCATGAAGGTCAAGTTCGAAGTCGCCGTCACCTCCGCCGGAGAAGTTTCTGCGGAGGGAGGTCAGGGCTTTAGCCCTGACAATAGGGCCGGAAAATCGACCCGGCCTTTAGGCCCGGAAAAAGCCGCCCCCATAGAGCACGAAGTGTCAGGGCATGACTTCAGTCGTGCCAATAAGGGCACAAGAATCGATGGGGCTTTAGCCCCCGAGGGAACAGGAGCGAAGGGTACGGGCTTTAGCCCGTACGCTGACCCAGCCAAATCAAAAGGGGCTTTAGCCTCCGAGGGAACAGGAGTGAAGGGTACGGGCTTCAGCCCATACGTTGATCCAGCCAAATCAAAAGGGGCTTTAGCCTCCGAGGGAACAGGAGTGAAGGGTACGGGCTTCAGCCCGTACGTTGACTCAGCCAAATCAAAAGGGGCTTTAGCCCCTGAGGGAAGCGAATCCGAAAACTCCCACTGGACCTCCGCCGGCTGGGACGAGGTCGAATACCGCATCTCGACCAACCCCGGCGAGCCGCTCAAACCGCTAGTTGAGATTGCCTCCGGAGGCGAGCTATCGCGTGTTCTTCTCGCTCTCAAGGTCGCCGTCGAAGAAGGCACCCACTCCAAATCAGACTCGACCAAAACGAAAAAGAAAACCACTCCGCGCACGCTGGTCTTCGACGAAATCGACATCGGCATCGGAGGCCGCGCCGCCGAAGCGGTCGGTCAGAAACTCAAAGCCCTCGCGCGCGCCCAGCAGGTTCTCTGCGTCACCCACCTCCCGCAGATCGCCGCCTTTGCCGATCAGCACCTCGCCGTCGAAAAGCGCGAGAAGGACGGCCGCACGCAAACCCGCATCCGCGTCCTCGACGATCGCGCCCGCACCCACGAAGTCGCGCGTATGTTATCCGGCGCAAAGGTCACCGACACGAGCCTCCAGCACGCCGCCCAGATGATCGCCGGAAGCCGGTAGAAGAGAGAGAAAAAATGTACAGAGGATTCAAGTTCGAGAGTGCGACGCCCGGAAAACTCTGCCCCGTGTGCAACGCAGGCTGCTTTGAGAATTTCGACCAATCGGGCACGAAGCTAATCGTCTGTCCGACCTGCGGAAAATTCCGCCTCGGCCCGATGGCCGAACTCTTCGTCAGAGATCCGCGAACCCATGAGCGCGGCGTCAGCTACAAGCTCTCTTATTTCTTGCGCTCCATTTCGGAAAGAGCACTGGGAAAGCGCGATAATTCCTTCTTCCCGATTTATGAGATTGAGGAATTCGAGGCGGCCCTAAAGGGCAGCGAGCCGACAGTACGAGAAAAGCTGCAGCTGCTGCTCAGATACATGGCAAGCCTGAGTAACCACCCTGGCGACGGCGTGCGGCTTGAGCCCGCAAACGACTATCCTGTGCTTTGCGCAAAGAATCGGTCCGAGGTCGACTTCTATCTTCGGGCGTTGGAGGAAAGCGGGACGATTTCCATCGATGCAGCGATGGGAAGAGAGCCTAATTGCACGTTAACGACCGGCGGGTGGCAAGAAATCGAGCGGGTAGAACAGTCGGGAGCGGATTCGCCGAACGGCTTCATCGCAATGTGGTTCGACCCGTCCCAGAACGCTGCGAAGGCCGCGATCGAATCGGCGATTGCCGCGGCAGGTTACCACCCAGTCCGAGTTGACGATGTGCAACATGTGAACAAAATTGATGATGAAATGATCTCCCAAATTCGTCGATCGAGGTTCCTTGTTGCCGATTTTACGGGCCAGCGGAATGGTGTCTATTTTGAAGCGGGATTCATGACGGGTCTGGGGCGTCCCGTTTTCTGGGTCTGTAGTAAGCCGGAGCTCGCAAACGTGCACTTCGACACGCGACAATACAACATCATCGCCTACGAGAACCTCGATGAGTTGGGAACGAAACTGCAATTTAGAATCGAGGCGGTTATCGGCAGGGGACCAATACGCGGATAACGTGTGACTCACCCAAACAACTCACTGTGCGATCCCAATCTCGCTATGCGTAAGGTGTTCTGGTCAGGCTTCCGATAGATCAGCAGCAGATCAGGTTTGACATGGCACTCGCGATAGCCGCTCCAATCCCCACTTAGCTCATGGTCGCGGTGTCTCACTTCCAAGGGAGTGTCGTTTGCCAGAGCTTCCAGGACCGGCACAAGACTTTCATCAAGTGTTGCTCGGTGCTGACCTCTTGCCTCTCTCTTGTAGTCGTGCCTGAAGCCGGATGAACGGTCAATCGTCCGCATGGAGATCTTCCATCAGAGCCTTGACCGTCCGGAACCGCTTACCCTTTCCGGACTCTAACTCGGCGATCGCCTTACGGGTCCTCGCGTTGGGAACTCTTACTTCGAACGGCAGTTTCTGCTCGTCAGCAACACGTAGCATCAGCAGTCGAATTGCGTCCGAAATAGAGAGTCCCATCGCCTCCAACGCATCCGTCGCCCGCTCCTTGGTCCCTGAATCGATCCGCGCACGAACGTATGTGTCTGCCGTTGCCATAAAGACCCTCCGTCACTATTGTAGTCACATCCGGACTACATCACAAGAATGCACCAACGCACAGCCTCGATCCACAGTCCAAGAAGATCGAATAGGCCCCACCAACTCCGACAGCGCAGTTAATTCCGCCTTTTCTATTACCTAGGTAATTAACCCCCGCATTTTAGTTTGCTTTTGACTGGTGACTTCGATAACCTCTGAAGCTAATCAGATGTACTCCTCTGCCCTTTGCCACCATTTTGCGGTCTTCAGCATTTGTCTGCCTTGGAGTTCCCTGCCTCAGGAGCATTTATGCGAGTGGCGTGTGTCTGCTGTTCAATGTCTCCACGCAGTCCTCTGCCCCCACGCAGATCTCTAAGCATCGCCTCACTTTGGCCGGCCTTCCTCCTCGTCATTTCACTGTTTATCGTCGCCTCATTTGTCTCGGGCTGCGGCGGCGCATCGATCAATGTCGATCTGAAAACCATTGCCGCCATCGGATCACCGGCCACCAGCGTCCGAGTCAATCAGACCTTGCAGATCACCTCCAGCTATCTCGCCTCCGGGCAGGCGATGACCTTTTCTGTCAACGGAATTCCCGGAGGCAACGCAACAGTTGGCACCATCACAAATGCAGGCGTCTACACAGCTCCCGCAGTGGTTCCCAATCCATATACAGTCCAGATCACCAGCTCCATCGCCAAGTTTCCCACCGCCGTTCCCGGCGCCGTGGCGATCCAGGTATGGAACCCGATTCCCGTCCTCGGCACAGTCACTCCAAACGGATTCTCCGAGGGAACGACGACCGTCACCGTCAACGGCTCGCAATTTATATATGGCGCGCAGATCAGTTGGAACGGCGCATTGGTTCCCACCACTTTTGTTTCCGGCACGGAACTGGTAGCGCAGATCGCGGCGCCAAACCCCGGCACTTTCCCGCTGACTGTAACCAACCCCAATCCAGGATCGGCCAGCGCTCTGCCGCTTTCACTGAAGGTCGGCCCAGGCTTGGTGGTCCTCACGCTTGAGCCAAATTCCGGAACCGATGTCCGCGTCTCGAACACTCTCAACCTCGGCTTGATGGTCAATGGAACCGACAATCCCGCCGTCACATTGCAGGTCAATGGCATTGCCGGCGGCAACGGTGTCGTCGGTACGGCAATCTCCAACGCCAATGGCTCCATCACTTATAGCGCGCCGCCCGTGGTTCCCACGCCGAGCAACATTGTCCAGCTCACCATCACCAGCGTCGACAATCCTGCGGTATCCATCACGCAGAACATTTCGGTGATGAATCCCATCCCGATTCTCACCTCCCCTTCGCCCGTGGCCTTCGATCCCGGACCCGCAACCATCGTGCTCACCGGCCAGAAATTCATCACCGGAGCGCAGGTCCTCGTCAATGGATCTCCGGTGTCCACCACCTTCAACAGCGGGACGCAACTGACAGCGAGTCTCGATCAGGCTCAGCCGGGAAATCTCGATTTGCAGGTCCTTAATCCCAATCCGGGTCCCGCCACGTCAAACGACCTCCTCGCCACAGTCAGCGGAACGATTCCCACTCCAATCGTCCCTCCGAATGACGCCGCGCGTTTCCTTGAGCAGGCTACCTTCGGCCCGACTGACGCCGACATTCGCACTCTTTCGCTCGAGGGCTACCAGGCGTGGCTAAGCCAGCAATTCGCCATGCAGCCCACGCCCACCGAGCCCGCAGTTGAGCAATCGCTCATTGTCAACAACCCGCCTTGCGCGACGGCCGACGTTAAATGCAACGCCGCGCTCTTCGTCCAGAACAACCAGGACGACAGCCTGGTGCAGCAATCCTTCTGGCAGCAATCCATGACCGCGCCCGATGAGCTGCGCCAGCGCGTCAAATATGCTCTGTCGCAACAATTCGTCATCTCCAGCAACAACACCACGTCGATCCAAAACATGCCGCGCGGCGAAGCCGCCTATTATGACCTGCTCGGCGCCGACGCGTTTGGAAATTTCCGCCGGTTCCTTGAAGACATCACCCTCAACCCGATGATGGGCCAGTTCCTCTCCGTGCAGGGCAACGACAAAGGCAATGCCACCACGGACCCCGACGAGAACTACGCCCGCGAAGTCATGCAGCTCTTCACCATTGGCCTCTGGCAATTGAACGACGACGGCTCGCAGAAGCTTGACGGCAACGGCAATCCCATCCCTACCTATTCGAATACCGACGTCAAGGGCCTTGCCGCAGTCTTCACCGGCTGGAGCTGGAATATTCCCGGCGATTCGACTGACAACGCCTGGTCCAACTGCTGCGTTTACGTCGGTCCCGGCTATGGCGAAGAGCTGCTGCCCATGCAGAGCTTCCCCAACCACCACTCTACGGTTGAAAAGGATTTCCTTGGCGTCACCATTCCTGCATCGGGCAGTCCTGACCCCGCAGGCGACCTCAAAATCGCTCTCGACACGCTCTTCAATCATCCAAATCTGCCTGCGTTTTTCTCGAAGCAGCTAATTCAGCATCTCGTCACGAGCAATCCCAGCCCCGCTTATATCAATCGCGTGGCGCAGGTCTTCAAAGACGATGGCACGGGCGTGCGCGGTAATATGCAGGCCGTCATCACCGCCATCCTCATGGATCAAGAGGCTCGCGATACGGCTTCTGCTACCAGCAACCCGCAATACGGCAAGGTTCGCGAGGCCCTGGTGCGCTATACCGAGTGGGCTCGCGCCTTTACCGCGCAATCCCGCACCGGATCATTCGATGTGGGCAGCACCGAGGATCCAATTTACGGCCTCGGTCAGATGTGGCTCCGCTCGCCGACCGTCTTCAACTGGTTCGCTCCCGGCTACGCACCGCCCAACACTTCTATCTCTGCCGCCGGCTTGCTCGCGCCCGAGATGCAGATGACGAATGTCTCCTCTGTAGTCGGCTACATCAACTACATGCAACGCGCAATCGGCGCCAATGCTCGGGGCGGTCCCGACGTCTTCTCCTACTACTCCACTGAAATGTCGCTGGCTGCCACGCCCGATCAGCTTATGGATCGCATTAATCTGCTGCTCATGTCGGGACAGATGTCGGCAACACTTTACAACCAGATTCTCGCGGCGATTACGGACATCCCCATTCCGACCAGCAATCAAAACGCAATCAACGCCGCGCTTCTCGCCCGCGTGCAAACTGCCATCTACCTCACCGTGGCGTCGCCCGACTACGCCGCGCAGCAATAGGAGCCAGCAATGAGCTGCAACTGCAACCAAAGCCGACGGCAATTTCTCAGAACGGCCTCCATGGCTTCCATGGCCGGCATGTATGTCAGCCCGTTTCTTCTCGAGCTCAATTCGGTCGCCGCCATGGCGCAGGGAACCGGCGGCTCCGACTACCGCGCCCTCGTCTGCGTTTATCTGCAAGGCGGTAACGATGGCCACGGCACCGTGATCGCCACCGATCCTGATTCCTTCGCCGCATTTACCGCCGCTCGCTCCGGCGCGCCAGGCTTAGCTTATCCCATGGCCGATCTGCTGCCTATCACGCTCAAGACTCCGCAGTCCGGTCGCACCTTCGCGCTCAATCCTTCGCTCGGCGGCGTGCAATCGCTCTTCAACTCCGGCCGCGCCGCTGTTGTCGCCAACACCGGAACGCTCGTTGCTCCTGCCACGAAGACACAGATCAACTCCAATACCGTTCCGCTGCCCGATTCGCTCTTCTCGCACTTCGATCAAACCGCCGCATGGCAGGCAATTGCCTCCAATCTCGGCAGCAGCGAGCGTGTGGGCTGGGGCGGCGCCGTCGCCGACGCTATCGAAGCCATGAACATGAATTCCAATTCCATGTTCACCTGCATCTCCACCGCCGGCAACGCGCTCTTCCTCGCCGGCCAATCCTCGTTCCAGCTCAATGTAACGCCCGCTGGACCCATTCCTATCTACGGGCTCCAGAACCCGCCCTTCGGCCTGCCGTCGGCCGCCAACCCGCTCAACTCCATCCTCACTTCCGACGAAACTAATCTGTTCGCCAAGGAATACGAAGTTGTAATCAATCGCTCCATGCAAGCCCAGGCCACGCTGGCCACCGCCATGGCGCCGGCCGGGGTCGGCGGCGTCGTCAATCCGCCGCAGTATCTCGATCCAATGACCAACATGCTCGCTGACAATCCACTTGCCGCATCCATGCAGACCGTCGCGCGCATCATCGCCGGTCGCGCCCAGCTCGGCGTCACTCGTCAAATCTTCTACGTCCAGCTCGGCAGCTTCGATACCCACGACGGCCAGGCCACGCAGCACGCGCGCCTTCTCACCCAGCTCGGATCGGCGTTCCAGTATTTCGACGCCCAAATGGTCAACATGGGCCTAGGCAACAACGTCACCGCCTTCACCATCTCCGACTTCGGCCGCACCCTCACCTCGAACAGCGACGGCACAGACCACGGCTGGGGCAGCCACCACTTTGTCGTCGGCGGCGCCGTGCAGGGCCAGGACATGTACGGCCAATACCCCGTCGTCGGCGTCAATCAGGCCAACGATCTCGGCGCAGGCCGGCTCATTCCCACTACCGCCGTCGAGCAATACGCAGGCACGCTCGCCAGTTGGTTCGGGCTTTCAGACGGTCAGATCCGCACCGTCTTTCCCAACTTCGGCAACTTCGGCACCGACCCCTACATCGGCTTCATGAGTTAGGCGATCGGGTTTCACGAGTTAAATGTTGGATCGCATTCGGACGATTTTTTCGCAACCACAACCGTCCGCTGTTTTTCTGATCACTGATCATTGACCACTGACCACTGACAACTGATCACTGACCACTGACCACTGGTCATCCGGCGTCTCTGCCTTGAAAGGGGCAGAACATTATAGATAGAGAAGAATAGAGAAAGCTAAAGCACGAGCTTTAACCAAGAGGGAAACCCATCCATCGTGCAAGTTCATCGCGCGATGGGTGGGAAGCCTAGCCGGTCTCCGCAGACCAAGCACGCGCCAATTCGCGACGCGCCGGCGTCGCCTAAGTGCCTCTAATCACTAACCACTAACCACTAATCACTGCTTTCCATGCAACCCTCCGCCCAGCCCACACTTCAAAGCAAGAGGTAGATGGACCAAAAGGAGGAATCATGTCGTCCAAGCTCAAAGCCTTTGCACTTGCAGCACTCGCAATTGCCCTGTTTTGCTGCACCCGTTCCGCAGCCGCCCAGATCTCGGTGACCTTTGGAGCGGAGCCCGTCTGCCCCTACGGCTACTTTGACTATCCTCCGTATTACTGCGCGCCCTACGGCTATTACGGGCCCGACTGGTTTAACAACGGCATCTTCATCGGAGCCGGTCGCTGGTTCCACGGCCCCGCGCACTTCTACGGCCACGTCGACAACCGCTTCGATCCTCGTCACGGCTATCACGGACCGTACCCAGCGCGCGGCGATGAGCCATTCAACCACTTCCACGGCAATGAGGCGCGCGACGGGCACGGCCACACAGGCCACGCCGGCCATGACGCTGGCGGTGAACATCAGCTCCCCGGCTATCACGGCGGCGGCGGCCACGGCGGACATCGCTAGGCTGGACTTGCTAGCGGGACCGGACTAGCTGACGGGACTGGACTCAACGAGACTCGTAGAATCCGGACTCGCAAACTGACCCCTCCCCCTGACATCGGCGCGCGTTCCTTACGGACGCGCGCCGATGTGCGTTTTGGCGGCCACAACAAGACCGCGTTCGCGCGCCGAAAACCTCGCTATATCGCGTGGCCCGGCACAGCAACGAAGGGAACGGGGGCAACGGAGGGAACAGGGGCCTTCAGGCCCCTGAAAACAGACCTGGAATAAGATCGGCTTTAGCCGCGGCCCTTCATTCTTGCTGCTATGCTGCCGAAATGCGGCTCGCGCCTCAAGAAACCCGCACGTATTTCGTCACCGCCGTAACCGCGCAACGCCGTCGCTTTTTCCAGGTAACGTCGACAGCGGAACTCTTTCAGCGCACGATCCTCGACTACCGCGGCCAGGGTAAATTCCTCTTGCATGCATATGTCGTCATGCCTGACCATTTCCATGCTCTCATCACGCCGGCTCCGGATGTCTCGCTTGAAAAAGCCATGCAGTTCATCAAGGGGGGCTTCGCCTTCCGATTGAAAAGCAAGCTCGATGTGTGGACGCGCGGCTTCAACGAGAGCCAAATCATGAACGAGGTGAAGTTCGTGAATTGTGTACGTTACATTGTGGAGAATCCCGTCCGCCGCGGATTCGCTTCATCGCCTGAAGCCTATCCATTCAGTTCCGCTGTTTGAGGCTCGTTGGACCCCACGCCCCACCACCTTAGCGGAAATAATGCCCGGGCCTAAAGGCGTCACGATCACTGGCGGTATCCCGGGGCCTGAAGGCCCCTCCTCCCTCCGCACCACCCGGCACTCCGAACGCAGCCCACAAAAAACGCAAGGTGTATCCTTGGGCGTAACTTTTTTTGGGAGGATTGCGTGAAAAGACGGCGCTTAAGTGTCTCGGTGTTCTTAATTCTCTTCGGGATGATTCCCCTCGCGAACAGCTTCAGCAACCCGCGCATCAGCGGGATACGCGTGGTCGATAGGATTCAGCTCCTATCGTCGGGGTTATGTCTCGGAGTGGGATTCGGAATTCTCGTTGGCGGCCGCAAGTTTCCAGGTGAAGCGTGAATTCTCCAGCAAGAAAAAGCGCGCGAGCGCAAGCCGGGGGACCGGTCGCAGAACATCGCCTTCTCGCTCGCGTGAAGTGCGCAAGCCGTTAGCCCTTTGCAACAAGCCCGCGTAGCGGGCAAAAGAAGGTAGCCCCAGGCGCAAGCCTGGGGTATAAGGGTTGGGATGTGATTCCGTAGCCCCGGAGGGGCGTAAGAATGACCCATACCTACACCAGCCTCCTCGTGCACGTCGTCTTTTCCACGTCCGGTCGCGTGCCCCTCCTTACCGATGCAATTCGGCTCGACGTTCATGCCTATCTCGGCGGAATCGTCCGGGAGCTCGACGCCATCCCCATCGCGATTGGTGGGACAGCCGATCATATTCACCTGTTGATTCGCCTGCCAGCGAATCTCGCCCTGGCAGATTGCCTGCGGATCGTGAAAACAAATTCTTCGCGATGGGCGAAAGAGCGGTGGCCCCAACGGCGCAAGTTCGCTTGGCAACGCGGCTACGGCGCATTCAGCGTCAGCGAATCCAGGCGCGCAGCCGTAATTCGTTACATTCAAGATCAGGCACAGCAACATCGGCGCATTTCCTTCCAGGATGAGTTCCTCGCATTGCTCAAGAACCACCGCGTGGAATTTGACGAGCGCTACCTTTGGCAATAGTTCTTACGCCCGCTCAAGCGGGCTCATCCACTGAACAATTCCTCTTCCCCAGTCTCACGACTGGGGCTAACCTATGTCGCCCGCTTTGCGGGCTAAATGCGAAATCACAATCCGTCGGTGTGCTCCTTGAGCCCGGGCCCGCGCGGGGCAACCATTCCTCGATACGCATCGCCCAGCCCGCGTAGCGGGCAAAAGAAGGTAGCCCCAGGCGCAAGCCTGGGGAGAAAAGGCGCAATGCGATCTCGCTAGCCCGCACCACGGGCGTAAGACAACAGCCCCAGGGCGCAAGCCCCCGCAGACTCGATGGACACCTGATCGCCAAACGCACTCGAAGCGGGCAAAAAAGCGCAAGGTATATGCTTTGGGGATTACTTTTCCTGGGAGGATTGCGTGAAAAGACGGCGCTTAAGTGTCTCCGTGTTCTTGGTTCTCTTCGGGATGATTCCCCTCTTGAACAGCTTCAGCAACCCGCGCATCAGTGGAATGCGCATGGTCGATAGGATTCAGCTCGTATCGTCAGGGGCATGTCTGGGACTGGGATTCGGAATACTCATTGGCGGGCGCAAGTTTCTAAATGAAGCGTGATTGGCTGACAAGGAAAAACGCAAGCACACTCTATCGAGCAGGCGCCGTAGGCACTGCGGGTGCTGGCGTTTCTGGGCGCAATGGACCGGTTGGGTTGGCACGGATTGCTTTTATCGCCGGGTCGATGTCATAAGCGATGATGAATCCAGAATTCGCCTCGACAATCTGACCGGAATTGGCGGCCGAATCCTGACCAGGCAATTGCGGTGGCGGGGGAACAGCGCTCGCACTGGCATCGCCGACGGTTGATGCCGGCAGAACCTCCAAGGGCTCCGTGTGATAGCCAGAGATCACGGCGAACACGTGCTGATTGACCCCGGTGTTAAATAGCACTGGGCCGCCCGAGAAGCCCTTGTTGTTAATTCCATCTAACACGTGGACAGTAACGTTGGGATCGCCGAGAGTTCCGGAAACCGTGCAGTGCTTTACGTAGGGCCACCACATCCACTGATCACTCGGAGACAACTTCGATCTCCATCCGCCGCCGTACGGGAAGCCCAGAAACGTGCAGTCCCCCCCAAGAGGCATTCCTTCACTGCCAAACTTTAGATTGAAATCGCGCGGGTAGGAAAGAAGGAGGTGGTCGGCAACGAGGACAAGAATATCAATGTCATTTCCTGGATCGATCGTTGCAAATGTCACAGTCTGCCAGTTCTGTCCCTCACCCGTTTCCCCGCTACCAACAGGCGCGAGTATGTTTGCCTGGACGGACTTCGTTGAGAACTCGCCCGGTGGCCCAGACTCTATGCCGGTAAAGAGATGTTTTGCCGTTATCCAATACTCGCGATTATCGACGTCGATCGAAAATACAGTGCGTCGCCCGTGAATCGTTTGGATCATGAAAGTTCGCAGCAGAGCGGCATTGGTTGGCGTCGCAGGTTGGCCAAAAGATTGAACACTGAAGACGGAAAGACATGACAATATCACGGCTCCTATGAATCGCATTGTTCCTCCCGACCTTTGGAACGCAGAAAACCCTCAGGCTTGCAGAGCATATTTCTGGCGAGCTACTGGCCCTAGTGAACCTGCCGCAGTCACCAAAGACGTCCACATTTCCACCCCGGGATTCCGGTGGCGCTCGCCAATCTCGGTGGGTTAGGATTTGTCGTAACGGCACCAGGGTTTCAGGTGACAGCGTGGTCTTGGACACCGCGAATGCCGCCTGACTCCCTGGCGCTGAGGCAAGCACAGACTCCAGAGGCCTGAGCCTAACTTCAATAATAGGCATGCCCCATTTTTAACGGAGATGTGCAAATCCGGGCCGTAATTGGCAAACGAGGAAAACCCGGCACGGAACCGACCTCCCGCCCTCCCTAAGTTCCTGTCAACCCCCCAACCACCCAAATCCCCCGCCCAACTCGCCCTAACTCGTTCTCTTTCTTATCCCTGACCCCTCGCATCTAATCTCGCCAACTTTGCCGATAATTACCCCCTTTTGGCGCACAATGAAGTAAATCCCCACATCCAGGCACGCATCTGCGCCGGCATCAACCACGCCGCGACCGGATCGCTTCGCCCTCAAGGGAGAACCATTCTTATGATCACGGCTCATTACCCAACAAGCGCAACCGCTCGCACGGTCGACAAATCGAACCCATCCTTTTCGAACCCTGCCGTCGCGCACTGTTTCAAAGCCTGGAAAAAGGCTTTTCGCGCCCAGATAAACGCCGACGAAGGCGAATTCACCGCATTCCTCAGAGCTGGCGAAACCTATCGCGCAGCCATGCCCCCGCTCTCCACAACCGATGGCTGCCTCGATTTCATCGCCTGCGTCGCGCAAGGCATTCTCCTCGGCGCGATTTCCGAAAAAGATAGCGGCAAACTCCTCTATGCTGCGCAGGTCGCTCTCGCCGCCACAAACAACGAACACAATTCGCGGAAATCATCCCCTTCTCGCGCCAAACCGACCCTTACCATGGCAAAACGCATCCAGAAATTCGAAGATATAGGGGCTAAATAACATGAAAAACATCACCGTCTCCATCTCCAATGAAGCGCATCGCGCGGCTCGTGTATGGGCCGCCGAGCGCCGCACATCCCTATCCAAAACCGTCGCCTATCTCCTTGAAACGCTTACGCAACTACCCCTCGCCCGCCGCCGTTTTCCGCTCCCCGGCCAACCCGCCGATCAGCCCACGCGCGCTGTTCCGTGGACCTCTGATCCTGCCCCGGAGAATGACACCCCCTCCCCCCTGCGCTGAAAAAACGAGCTGTGAAACTGTGAGATTGAGCGCGCCTCAAGCCTCAACCGAATCAATCCCATACGCGCACCGCGCCGAGAGCTCACAGAAACACAAAAATTGTGAAACTGTGAGCGCCCCGGAACTCGCGCCGAATCAAGACGCTGCAGAGAGTGCCTTCACAGTTTCACAGTTGCATTTTTGATCGTTTTCGTTGTCGCGGATTTGTTGATCCCTGACCACTGACCACTGAGAACTTATCCCCAAATCGCCATCACGATGTGGTTGACCGCGAATGCTGCGCCGTAAGCCATTGCCAGCATGTAGAAGAACTGCACTGCGGGCCAGAGCCAGCTATTGGTTTCGCGGCGGACGACGGCGATGGTCGATGTGCACTGCATGGCGAAGGCGAAAAAAATCATCAGCGCCAGCGCGCCGCCGAGCGTCATGTCGTGGTGCAGAGCGGTTTGCAGGTTGAGCGCCTGCGTGCTCGGGTCCGCGCCATAGAGCGTTCCCATGGTGCTGACCATGACCTCGCGCGCCAGCACGCTTGAGAGCAGTCCAATGCCGATCTTCCAGTTGAAGCCGAGCGGCGCGATCACCGGCTCGATGAAGTGGCCGAGGCGGCCGATGAGCGAGTCAGCCAGTTGCGGAGCGCTGAGCGCGCCGGTTGCTGTGTGAATGACAGGCAGATGAGCAAGAGCCCAGAGTGCGAGCGTGACGGCGACGATGATCGTCCCGGCGGTCTTCATGAAGATGCGCGCGCGATCCATCAAGCGAAGCCCAAGCGAGTAAAGAGTGGGCATGCGATATTGCGGCAGCTCCAGAATGAACGGCGTATCGCTCGACCTGAGAATGGAGCTTTTGAGCAGCCGCGCGGTGGCGAATGCGGCGACAAAGCCGGCCACATAGAGGCTGAGCATGGTGATTGTGCGCAGCCCGATGACTCCGTGGAGGAAGTAGGTGTTGGGAATGAAGGCGGCGATGAGCAGCAGATAAACCGGCAGGCGAGCCGAGCAGGTCATGAACGGCGTGACCAGAATTGTGGCGAGGCGGTCGCGCTTGTTCTCAATGGTGCGCGTGGCCATGATGGCCGGAATGGCGCAGGCATAGGCTGAGAGCAGCGGGATGAATGCTTTACCGTTGAGGCCGATCGTCCGCATGACGCGGTCGGCGATCAGCGCTGCGCGGGCCAGGTAGCCTGTGTCCTCAAGAATGCCGATGAAGAGAAACAGCAGCAGGATCTGCGGCAGGAAGACGAGCACGGAGCAAACGCCCTTCCAAACGCCGTCAAGCAGGAGCGATTGCAGCCAGGCGAAGGGAATGAGCGGACGGGCGAATTCGGCGGCGCGCGCCAGCAGTTCGCCAAAGCCATCGGAGAGCGGCTGGCCGAGCGCGAAGACCACTTCAAAGACGCCGATGACGACCAGCAGGAAAAGCAGCGGTCCCCAGAAGCGGTGGAGAAGAACATTGTCGATTCTGCGCGTGTTCTCGGCCGAGAGCGGAGCCTTGTAGCCGGTGTTGCGGCTGACCTGCGCGGCCCAGCTATGCGTGCTGGCCGCGTTGCCCAATACGGGTAACAGGAGGGGCTTGTTTTTTTCGCCGTGACCATTCTGCTGGTTGAGGAACAGAGACACCGCGCCGAGGCCGGTTCCGCGGACGGCGCTGATCTGAGCGACAGGAGCGCTGAGTTCGCCGGCCAGCTTGAGCGTGTCGATCTGGCCTCCGCGCGATTTCATGAGGTCAGACATATTGAGAAGAACGAGGGTAGGAAGACCGACGTCAAGGACCGGCGCGGCGAGCATCAGCTGGCGCGTGAGGTGCAGCGAGTCAAGAACGAGGAGGACGGCGTCGGGCTTGGGCGTGCCGGGCATGCGGCCGCGGAGCACGTTCACGGCCACCTTCGCGTCCTCTGAATATGGGGTCAGCGAGTAGATTCCTGGCAGGTCGATCAGCGTCAGGTCACTGCGGCCAATGCCAGCCATGACGCCCATGCGCTGCTCAACGGTCACGCCGGGATAGTTGGCGACTTTTTGGCGCAGGCCGGTGAGCTTGTTGAACAGAGTAGATTTGCCGGAGTTGGGTGGCCCGATAAGAGCGACGGTGCGCAGCGTGCTTCCCGCGGGCGCCGCGGGCGGCTCAAATACCGGAACATCGCAACAGGCGTTCATCGCGCTGCCTCGGCGAGTTTGGGAGCATTGGCGGAGCCGCTTTTGGGGGGTACGGAGGAACTGTGGTCGGTCTGGGCTACATTAGGTTGGACTGCGGAAGCACGAATCTCAAGTGGGCGAATCTGGATGGCTGATGCCGTTTCACGACGAAGCGCGATCTCCATCCCGTCGATGCCGTAAAGGGTGGGATCGCCGGCGGGTGCCCGGCGCAGGACGGTTACTTCGGCGCCGGGCACAAAACCCATATGCATCAGGTGGTTCTGGACATTTTCCGGCAGATCGAGGGCCACGAGGACTCCCGTGTCGCCAACCGCCAAATCACTTAGCACGCCCACCTGATAAACCCCGTGTTGCGGCCCGAATCAGAAGGCCAGCGGAAAATACGACCTTATTGGTCGTAATTAAGTATAAGGCCAAATTACCTCTGGCCGCAATTGTGGTTTTGGGGGATGTTGGCTTCGGACATTCCTCTGACTTGACCAGCGGGAATAGGAGATGGGCTCGTGTGCGCAGCCCTATTCCAAGCCCCCTGGCGGACCCTTTTTACAAGTCATCGGAAAGTTAATTCATTCTAATCAGCGCTATTCTTGTCTGGAAGTGACTTAAATCACACGATGTTGCGGCCGGTCTCATAGGTGGGCCGGTTGTGGGTTCCCGGTTGCGAGGGTTTGGGACGGGTGGTAAAAGCGAACCATGACTCATGATGAATGTCGGACGATTGAAGATTTTCGCGCATCGTTGAAATTGGCTGAACCTCCGGGCAGTCTGCCGGCTCCGCTTGCTGCGCTGTGGTGGGATGCGAAGGGCGATTGGGCGCGCGCGCATGGGATGGTTGACGATCTTGAAACACCCGAAGCCATGGCCGTCCACGCCTATCTGCACCGCAAGGAAGGTGCTGCCTCAAATGCTGACTACTGGTACGGGAAAGCTGGGCGAGAATTTCGCCGGCCAACACTCGAAGCCGAATGGAGGCGCTGGTGAAAGGGCTGGTCAGATAGCGAGCAAGCTGGCCAGCATGTCGGCGCCTTCAGAGATCGCGGACTGGCCGAGCCGCAGGGAGCGCGGATGGGATGGGTACAGCGAAGCGAAGTGAAGGCCGAAAAAGCCCCATGTTCTTAGCCCATGCGTGCTAATCTGGCGGCGTGCCAGAGGCTCTACAGCTTGAAAAGACGAAGACTCGTCGCCATTCAGCGTTGGTGCGCGCGACACATTGGCTTACATTCATCGCGTTCATCGCACTACTGGTGACGGGCGCGGAGATCGTAGTTTCGCATCCGAGATTTTACTGGGGCGAGGTTGGCAACGTGAACACGAAGCCGCTCTTTGTGATCCCCATTCCGTCGTCGCGCGATACAGTACCGACGAAATACAACTACTTGATGCCGGACCAGAATGGATGGAGCCGTTATCTGCATTTTGAAGCCGCGTGGGTTGCGGTGCTGACAGGGCTGGTGTACGGAATCTACGGAGTGGTAAGCGGACATTTCCTGAAGAATCTGATTCCGAAGCGGCGCGACTGGAATTGGCGCGCGTATAGGGACCGGATGGCGCAGTATCTGCGGCGCAAGCCGCCGGGGAGCGCGGAAGAGACTTCGTATAACGTGCTGCAACGGACAGCGTACGTGGCAGTGATTTTTGTTTTGTTTCCGTTGATCATATGGACTGGCCTGGCGATGTCGCCCACGTTCACGGCGGCGTTTCCATGGACAGTGGAGTTGCTCGGCGGACGCCAATCCGCACGCACGATCCACTTTTTCGTGTCTTGGCTGCTTCTGCTCTTTCTGATTGTGCATGTGACGATGGTGGCCATGTCGGGATTCTGGAGGCGCGTGCGGAGCATGATCACGGGAAACCTGCGAAGTTCCGAGGAGGGGCAATGAAGCCGATCACGCGACGCAAGCTGATCTATGGAGGCGTTGCCGCTGTCGCGGGCGTTGGAGGCCTGGCGGCTGCGGACCAGATGGCGAAGCGCTATGGGTTAATCCCGCCGGATGGCGCGGGAGTCTATGGGCCAGGCGAGACGCTGACTTACGCATGCCAGCGCATTCTGACGACGCGAATGCCGGCGCGCGAGTTTCCGCGGAGCATGATCTCGAAGAATCCCTTTGCCAACGAAATTGCGCCGCCAACTGACGAGTTCAAGCGGCTGGAAGCGGGCGGATTTAGAGACTGGCGGCTGGTGGTAGACGGAACGGTGGCGCATCCGCTGGTGCTCTCGCTTGCCGATCTGAAGACGCTACCGGTGCGCAGCCAGATTACAGAGGTGGCGTGCGAGGAAGGGTGGTCGTACATTGCGGAATGGATCGGGACGCCGCTCTCGGGAGTTCTGCGCGAGGCGGGAGTGCTGCCGCAGACGCGCTACATTGTTTACCACGCTTTCGAAAAGAACTTGTGGGGAAGCATCGACATGGGCGATGCGATGGATCCGCACACTCTGCTGACGATGGGCATGAACGACGGCGATCTGCCTGTGCCGTTTGGCGGCCCACTGCGGCTTCGCGTGCCGCGGCAACTCGGCTACAAGAGCCTGAAGTTTGTCACGAACATTACGGCGACCGACGACATCAAGAAATTCGGCAAGGGACTCGGCTCAGTCGATCCGGAGTATGGCTACTCCTGGTATGCGGGGATCTGAGAACGAAGAACGAAGAACGAAGAACGAAGAACGAAGAACGAAGAACAGGGAACAGGGAACAGGGAACAGGGAACAGGGAACAGGGAACAGGGAACAGGGAACGGGGAACTGAGAACAGTGAACGGAGTGAAGCCTTATTTGCCGGTCATTGTTTCGAGTTTGTAGCTGGTGTAGTCGATTGTGACGACTGTGCGGCCGAAGAGTGCGCTGTCCGACTCGGCGCGCGCGTGCAAGGCCATCGAGTATCCGTTGATGTTTGAGTATTGCCGCATCATGTGTGTGGTTCCTGACAATGCCGACGGGTTCTTCGATGCGACGCCGTCAACTTTGACGAGAGTTCCGTCGCGCGCGTCTACCCAGATGGTCCCGATGATTAGATTCGGAGCCTCTTCCTTGGGTTTGATGTCCAGCAAGAAACAATCACGACCATCCAGCTTCTGCACGCCACCAGCTTTCGACGTCATCGCATAATTCGCCGAGTTGAACCACGAACTTTCAACATTTCCCGGCTGATTGATGGTACGGTCGCTATCGAGAAGCGGTTTCAATCCGAAGTGCAGCAAGATCGCCGATCCGCCCTCTGAGATTACTGTGAATTCCTTGCCCACGCCCCTTTTATAGGTGTCTCGCACCGTCATCTCGGCCGCGGGATGCACCTCGTCGCTGCCACGGTAAACGGCGAGGTGCTCAATGTCAGTGAACCCCAGCACATTCTCGGATCGGGACGCTACTGCAGCATCCACGGCGCGAATTACGGCCGCGGAATCTGGTTCCTGTGATTGCCCTGAGGCCCGGACCAGCAATAGAATTCCTATGACTAGAACGGTGCGCGCCGTTCCTGACCGCCGAAGAACCATCCGATCCCTTCCCCTCTGTCAAATTATCGTTCATTTTCATGTTGTGCGCCGATCTGCCCGCGGCGGTGCAGGAGGGGGAACCCGAGGCCCGACCGCAGATGACGACTCGCCGCTGCGCTATGCTGTTGCCTGAGCGGGGCGGGGCCCGAGCAGGAACTGAGTGCGGAAAGAGCGCGCCGAGATGTGCTTGCCGCCCGGAGTTGCAGAGGGCCGCGGATTTCGTTTATATGCCTGCGGTTTGGAGTTATCACGACGATGCGAAGAGAAAGCAGCAGATTATTCATGATTCCTGCAGGACTTTTCAGTTGCCTGCTCACGCTTTATGGCCTGGCAGCAATACGCGGCCTCGATCTTCGCCAAAACACATTGCTGTCGGTGGCCCTACTGCGCACTGCCTCTGCTTAGTCTTCCGCTGTATTTGCTCGCGCTTGTCGCTCGCAGGCTACTCCTGCTTCAGGCACTTCTTGTTCTCGCATATATTCCCCCCTACGCCGCTCTCAACTGGAGAACCTGCGCAGAGCTTGGATTCTGCGGCAGCGTCGCATCCGTCGTCCTTGTGACGATTGCGACATCAAAGGTGCTGCTCTTTTGGGGTGTTGCGCTTTGCAGCGTGGCGGCGTTCGTGGTGGAACGGAGCGGCAGCCCTGACACCGATGGGAAGAGCGGGAAAAATTGACTCGCTAATCGGGAGCTGTGCTCAGCCGGAGAGCCGCACCAGTTCCTGCGCTTCATCGCGCGGCCCCAGGATGGACATGCGCGGAATGCGCCCACGCACCATGGCAACTTCATCGCAACGATGCAGGCGCGGGCACATCTGGCAATCTTTGAAGATCTTGTCCGGCAACTCCGATTTGTCTTCGACGGTGCGGAAACCATACTTGAAGAAGAAATCCGCGATGCGCGTGAACAGGCAGACCGACTGAATGCCGTGCGTCTCGGCTTCTTCAATGAGCGCTTTGAGAATGCCGCCGCCGGCTCCCTGGCCTTTGGCTTCGGGCTTGACGACGATCGAGCGCACCTCACAAAGATGAGGGCCGTAAAGGTGCAACGCTCCACAGCCGAGAAACACGCCGCCATCGGATTCGGCGACGGTGAAGTCGCGGATATTTTCACAGATTTCTGCAAAGGGCCGCTTGAGCAGCGTGCCGTCGCCGGAGAGCGAGTTAACAAGGTCGTAGATATTGGAGGCGTCGTGCAGAAGGGCTTTACGAACCTGCATGAATTGCCTCCGCCACATTGTGTTTTGCAAGCTCCGCGATCCACTCGGATGCCCGATCAAGTGCCGCGCTAACGCGCTCTCGCGCAGTTCCTCCGATCACGTCGTGGCAATCCAGCGTGGCTTCAAGCGTTACGGCCGCGAAGAAGTCCGGGTCGAACTCATCGCCAAACTGGCGCAGCTGGTCGATGGTCAGGCGATTCAGCTCGACGCCCTTCTCAATAGCGAAACGAACAACACGGCCGATCTTCTCGTGCGCGGTACGGAAGGGGACGCCCTTGTGAACCAGGTAGGTCGCCGCGGCCATAGCATTCAGGTATCCAGACTCGGCGGCCAGGCTCATGCGCTCGCGATTGAATTCAATTGCGGCCGTGAAGCGCGCAACAAGATTCAACATTTGCGGTACAAAGTCGGCGGAAAAGGCCGGTTCCTGAGTCTCCTGCATATCTTTATTGTAGGCCAAAGGCAGCCCTTTGAGCTGCATTGCCACCGCCTGCGCCGCGCCGTTGATGCGGCCGACCTTGGCGCGGATCAGCTCGGTGAGATCGGGATTTTTCTTCTGCGGCATGGCGCTTGATCCCGTAGAAAATGCTTCGGGTAGCGCGATGAAGCCGAACTCCGCGGTAGCGAACAGCGTGATCTCCTCGGCAAACCGGCTGAGGTGCAGACCAACCAATGTGAGCGAATTGAGGTATTCGAGGATAAAGTCGCGGTCGCTTGTCGCATCGATCGAATTGTTGGTCGGGGCCCTGAATCCCAGCTCACGTGCGGCGATCGTGCGATCGAGCGGAAGGGTGGCGCCAGCAACCGCGCCTGATCCGAGCGGACAAAAGTTTAGCCGCGCCGAACAATCCAGAATTCGATCCGCATCGCGAAGCGCCATTTCAACGTAAGCCAGCAGCCAATGCGCAACAAGCACCGGCTCTGCCCGCTGCAAATGTGTGTAGCTGGGCATGACTGCGTTGCCGGCCACGCGCCCCTGTTTGACGAGCGCGCTCGCCCAGTTTGTAAGGCCTTCGACGACGAGCTCGATTTGAGCGCGAACATAGAGCCGCAGGTCGGTGGCGATCTGTTCGTTACGGCTGCGGCCGGTGTGCAGCTTGAGACCGAGATCCCCGACGCGCTCCGCAAGCTTGAGCTCGACGAAGTGATGAATGTCCTCGGCGGTCGGGTGATCGCGCACCAGTTCCTTGCTCGCGTCGGAGCCAAAATCGCCAACGATCGTATCCAGCGCCGCGCGCAACTCCGTTGTTTCAGCTTTGGACAAGATCCCAGCTTCGAAGAGGGCAGACGCATGCGCCTTGCTGGCGGCTACCTCCTGATCGAGAAGTCGCCAGTCAAAGACGATGGAGCGTTGCCACGCTTCGAATTGCGCGTCGAGCGGCTCGCGAAAGCGGCCGGACCACATCTTGCCGGATTGTTGCTCGTTGGACATTTTCGATTGCCTGAATTTTCCCAAGGGCCAAGGCCCCAACGATGTTGCGATTGTTACAGCACGTCTCAAGTAGTGCACTGAAAAAGCGCCGTCCCTACGGGACTGGCTTCCTTGTTTTTGCATCCTACCCCACGCTAAAGCGCGGGGCTAACAACCATCGCGCCTACGGCGCTTGTTGAATGTTATTCCTTTTCTTTTACGCTTGCGAGCTGGGGCATTTCGCTGCCTTTGCTGAGTGTGAGCAGGCCGGCTTTGGCGTAGGTCACGAGCTTCTGCCGGGTGTCGGTAATGTCGAGGTTGCGCATGGTGAGTTGGCCGATGCGGTCGCGCGGAGAAAAGGTAGATTCAGTCTTCTCCATGCTGAGGCGCTCGGGATGGAAGGTGAGGTTGGGCGACTCGGTATTGAGGATGGAGTAGTCGTTGCCGCGGCGCAACTCGAGCGTGACCTCGCCGGTGATCGGTTTGGCGACCCAGCGCTGGGCGGATTCGCGGAGCATGATTGATTGGGAGTCAAACCAGCGGCCCTGATAGAGCAGACGGCCGAGCTTGCGGCCATTGTCGCGGTACTGCTCAATGGTGTCCTCATTATGGATGCCGGTGATGAGGCGTTCGTACGCGATGAAGAGCAGGGCGAGGCCCGGAGCCTCGTAGATGCCGCGGGATTTGGCTTCAATAATGCGGTTCTCAATCTGATCGGACATGCCGAGGCCGTGGCGACCGCCGATGCGATTGGCTTCAAGGAGAAGTTCGACGGGCGAGTCGAATTGCTTGCCGTTGAGGGCAACGGGCGAGCCTTCTTCGAAGCGAATCGCGACCTGTTCGCGCGGGATCTCGACGTCGTCGCGCCAGAACGCCGTGCCCATGATGGGATCGACGATTTTGACGGACGTGGAAAGATGTTCGAGATCCTTGGCTTCATGAGTAGCGCCAAGGATGTTGGAGTCAGTAGAGTAAGCTTTCTCCGCGGACATTTTGTAGGCGAAGCCGTTGCGCTGCATGAAGGCAGACATCTCGGCGCGGCCGCCTAGTTCGTCAATGAAAGCGGCGTCAAGCCAGGGCTTGTAGACCTGGAGGCTGGGATTGACGAGCAGCCCGTAGCGATAGAAGCGCTCGATGTCGTTGCCCTTGAAGGTAGAGCCGTCGCCCCAGATGTGGACGTCGTCCTCCTTCATGGCGGCGACGAGCATGGTGCCCGTGACTGCGCGGCCGATAGGCGTGGTGTTGAAGTAGGCGACTCCGGCGGTGGTGATGTGGAAGGCTCCGGCTTGTAAAGCGGCGATGCCTTCGCTCACGAGCGGGCCGCGGCAATCGATGAGGCGAGCCTTCGCGGCGCCATACTCGAGAGCAGCGCGAGGGATGGAATCGTAGTCGGTTTCGTCTGGCTGGCCGAGGTTAGCCGTATAGGCGTAAGGGATCGCGCCCTTCTGCTTCATCCAGTGCAGGGCGGCGGAAGTGTCGAGGCCGCCGGAGAAGGCAATGCCAACTTTTTCTCCGATGGGCAGGGACTCGAGAATTACGGACATGATCTCCTTTAAAGTTCACAGTTCTTAGTTCGCCGTTCATAGTTTCCGACACTTAAGCGCAGAGCGCCAGGCGACTGTGGATCAAGAACTAAGAACTTGCTACTGAAATTTCTCTACATTCACGAATCCGCCAAGCAGCAACAACAACAAAGCCTTCTGCACGTGCAGGCGATTCTCGGCCTGATCGAAGACGATGGACTGCGGGCTATCAATGACGACGTCCGTGACTTCCTCTCCGCGGCGCGCGGGCAAGCAGTGCATGAAGACCGCGTGTAGCGAGGCTTTTTGCATCAGCGCCTCGTTGACCTGGTAGGGCCGGAAGATGGGGGCGCGTTTTGTTGACTCGTGCTCGAAGCCCATGCTCACACACACATCGGTGTAGACGGCATCGGCGCCCTCGACGGCAGCCTGCGGATCCTGGATGAGGCGAAGTTCACAATGATTCTTCTCGGCCATCTCGCGCGCGACGGTCACGATTTCGGGGTTGGGCGAGTAGCGGCGCGGAGTGGCAATGGTGACGTTCGCTCCCAACTGCGCCCCGGTGAGCATGAGCGAGTGGCATACGTTGTTGCCGTCGCCCACGTACGCGAAGTTGAGACCAACGGCGGTGCCGAAGTGCTCCTCCAGCGTCATGAAATCGGCGAGTGCCTGACAGGGGTGCTCAATGTCAGAGAGAGCGTTGACGACCGGCACGCGCGAATTCGCCGCCAACTCGGTGATGGTATCGTGCGCGTAGGTGCGCAGGACGATCACGTCCACCCAGCGTTCCAGATTGCGCGCCACATCGGCTATGGTCTCGCGCTCGCCCAGAGGCGAGTTCGTCTGGTCGACGAAGATCGCATTGCCGCCCATGGTGTTCATACCGGCTTCAAACGCGAGGCGCGTGCGGAGGCTCGCTTTCTCGAACATGAGCACCATCTGCTTCGCGTCGAGGCCGTTGCGGTACTCGCGCGGATTGCGCTTGACGTCGTGCCCGAGTCTCATGATGGCACGCACCTCGGCGCTGGAGAGATCGGCGATTGAGCAGAGATCTTCGCCGGCCATGCGCGCGGCAGCGGCGAGAACATCGGGATCCTTCTGCACGGGAACCGCGGACTGCTTGCGGTCCAGTCCTTTGCGATCAAGTTCCTTGCGGTCAAGGGTCGTTCTGCTAGCCATGATGTTGACCTCCGGCAGACTCGCCGAGGCGAGCCGCAGAATTTACTGTGAAGATTTCGTCGAGCGCGGCAATCGCCGTGTCAACGTGGGAGCGCTTCAGAATATAGGGCGGCAGAAAGCGCAGCACTGTGTCGCTGGTGCAGTTGATGAGGATATGGCGCTTGAGCATTTCGGCTACCGTGAGTTTGGCAAGCTCCGCAGAGTCGAGCTCGGCTGCGATCATCAGGCCTTTTCCGCGCACATCGACAATTGTGTCGTGGCGCTTGGCAAGATCATGCAGTTGCGCTTGAAAGTAGTCGCCGACTTCCGTGGCTTGAGCGAGGAGGCCGTCTTTTTCAATGGTGTCAATGACGGCGATGCCGACGGCGCAAGCCAATGGCCCACCACCAAAGGTGGTGCCGTGCATGCCGGCATGCATGACGCGCGCTACCTCTTCGGTGCACAGTACTGCTCCGAGAGGAAGGCCGCCGGCGAGTGGCTTGGCAAATGTGGTCACGTCGGGCTGAATGCCGTAGTGCTGGTATGCGCACCACTTGCCGGTGCGTCCCATGCCGGACTGAATTTCATCGACGACCAGCAATGCGCCTGTGGAGCTGGTCAGTGCGCGGGCCTCGGAGAAGAACCCCTGCGTTAGCGGACGAATGCCGCCCTCACCTTGAATGGATTCGACGAGAATGGCGCAGACTTCGCTTGAAAACTTCTGGCGGAGGTCGGCGACGTCATTGAAGCGCACGAATTCAACACCGGGGACGACTGGCCCGAAAGGCTCTCGGTATTTTGCCTTGTAGGTCGTGGACATGGAGCCAAAGGTACGGCCGTGGAAGCTCTGTTCCAAGGCAAGAAACTTCGTGCCAATGCTCGCGCCTTCGCTGCGGCGCAAACCAGCATAGGCGCGCGCCAGCTTGAGCGCACCCTCCCACGCTTCAGTGCCGGTGTTCGAGAAGAAGGCGCGGTCGAGGCCGGTGCGTTCGGTGAGACGCAATGCCAACTCCGCCTGACCTTCGTGATAGTAGAGGTTCGACGAGTGGATGAGCGCGCGGCTCTGGCGCGCAATCGTATCGACAATCGCCGGATGGTTATATCCGAGCGCGTTGACGCCAATGCCGCTGAGCAGGTCGAGGTACTTCGTACCGCTCTCGTCCTGGATGTAAACTCCTTCGCCGCTTACGAAAAGCACCGGGCTCCGCTCATAGGTGGAGAGGAGCAGGCGGGATTCCGCGGCGCGAATCTCTTCGAGTTTCATTGCTGCAAGACCTCCTTATGCAACCATCACTTCGGTGCCATAAACAACACGCGAGCTACACAGATCGGGAAGGGAACCGGCAGCTTCCGCGGGCAAAATTCGTACGCGCTTTACGCCGTTCAGAAGCGCCTCGCGACATGCCGTCAACTTGGGCAACATGCCGCCGAAGATGACCGCACTCTTGACCAACTCCGCAATTTGATCGATGGAAAGCCAGCGGAGCACTTCGCCGTTTGCTCCTTTTACTCCGGGAACGTCGGTGAGGAAGACCAGCGCATCGGCGTGGCAGGCAACGGCGCATGCAGAGGCCATTTCATCGGCGTTGATGTTGTAGTACTCGCCATCGAAGCCGAGGGCCATTGAACAAAGCACCGGGACACCGTTCAATTGCCAGACAGCCTCAAGCCAGCGCGGATCACTCGCAGCAATCTCACCCACGAAGCCAAGATCGGGCGATGTATGTTTCTTGCGGGCGCGGAAGAGCAATCCGTCGCCCCCGGAGAGGCCGACCGCGGGTTGGCCGAGAGCGCCGAGAGCAGCAACGAGGCCTTTGTTCACGCGGCCGGCAAAGACCATGAGCGCCGCGTCGCGCGTTTCCGCGTCAGTAACGCGCAGCCCGTCAATGAATTCGCTCTCCTTGCCCAGTGCCTTGAGCGTGCGGGTCAGCTGCACGCCGCCTCCGTGGACCACTGCCACCTGGTTGCCGTCACGCACGAGATCAACGATGGCGCGCATGCAGCCTTCGAGCAGCGATGGAGTTTCCATGCCCGCGCCCCCGAGTTTGACGACGTACTTCATTTCAGGCCCTCCGAGGCGAGTTTCATAAGAGACCCTCCGATTCGGGCCAGCCTTGCATGACGTTCAGATTCTGAACAGCCTGGCCGGCAGCGCCTTTCAAGAGATTGTCGAGACAACTGACGATGACTGCGCGCTTGCCGCCGGCATCAAGCTGGAAGCCAATGTCCGCGTAATTGGTGCGGACAGAATATTGAATCTGCGGCAGCGTCTTTTCGTAGAGCCGCACCATTGGGCTGCCGGCAAACAACTCGCGATACACATGTGCCACACTCTCATGAGTCTGCGCCTTAGTGAAGTGCACATAAATCGTGGACAAAATTCCGCGAGGAATCGGCAAAAGATGCGGCGTAAAGACGATCTGGCAACCCGAAATGCCGATCTCCTCCAGAATCTCGCCAGTGTGGCGATGCGCAAACACGCTATAGGCAGAAAGATTGTCTGCTGCATACATGAAGTGCGTTTTGGCCGTTGGAACCTTACCGGCTCCGCTGACGCCGCTCTTGGCGTCGGCAACAATTCCGTGGTCGAGATCGATAAGGCCCGCTGCGACAAGAGGCTTCAATGCCAAAATGATCGAGGTTGCATAACAGCCCGGATTGGCGACCAAATTCGCAGATGCGATCTGCTTGCGATGCAGTTCCGGCATTCCGTAGACTGCTTGCGCCTGCGTGGCTGCGGCGAGGTCGGAGCCTTCATCGACAAAGGAATAAATGGCGCGATTGGCCGCCTCAGTCAACCGCCAAGCGGCGCTAAGATCGATCACGCGCAACCCGCGATTGAGCGCTTCCGGCACCCATTCGCGAGACTGCTCATGCGGCGTAGCGAGAAACAGCACTTCGACTCCGCGCGTAGTGAGCAGTTCCCACGAGAACGGTTCAAGTTTCAGGTTGGCGGCGCCGGAGTTATCTCCAAGTTGCGGGTGGATCTCGGTGAGCGGAACGCCACCATGCGCGATGTCCTTGGCGTCAACGCGTCCGGCGAAGACTGGCGGGCTTCGCTTCAAGCGGGGATGATGCAACAGCAGCCTTGCTAACTCCGCTCCAGCGTACCCGGTGACTCCCACAAGCGCGGTTTGCACGGTCTCTTTCATACCTCCACCATCGCTCTTAGCCGCGCATCGACCTCGGACGCATGGCGCACGTCTGTGCAAATTATCAGCACAGTATCGTCACCGGCAATCGTGCCGACAACTTCCGGCCACTCCTCACGATCGAGAGCAGCTGCGACGGGCTGCGCGCCGCCCATAACCGTGCCGAGAACCACTTGGTTCATAGCCTGGCGCACACGCAGGCCGAGGCTGTCGATCATTTCATTGAGAGTCGGCGGTTGATCTTCTTCGGCCGCGGCCGCAATTGCAGTGGCCCTGTGCCCGTTAGGCATCGAGTAGCCACCGGGGCCCTTTGACAGCCGCAGCTGGTGAATGTCCCGCGAGAGCGTGGCCTGGGTCACATGAATGCCGCGACGGCGCAACTTACGGCGCAGCTCATCCTGGCTCGCTACCGGCGAGCTGGCCAGCACTTCGCGAATTACGTTGAGGCGTTGGGCGTTCATTTTCTTTTCCGAGCGCCGCATGGCGGCCAAAGCAAAGGCGCGGTCCGCAGAGCGGAAACCGCGCTTGGATAAATATACGACCAAAGTGCATAAGTATGCAAGGGAAAACTTCGGGATAATCCGGGTTCTGTCTGTCGGCCAATTATTGCGGACAGCAGGTGGAGGGCTTGATCTACGATACCTTCCAATAGACAGCAGACCGTTGCCAACTTTGGTTCAGCGGCTTGAGGACGACATCGCGCTCCTGACCGGTGGTGCGGAACGCAAGTGTCTCACCCGAAATCGGCTGGATCCAGGCGCGGGGATCGGCGCCATTCGATTTGAGAGCTGGTATCTGCAACGCAGGCGCCTCTTGAATCTCGGGACCTTGATTGTGCTCGAGAGCTTCATCGAGTGCGGTTTTTGGGAACTGGCCAGCCAACACAAGCGGCCCATAAAGAAAAGCCTGCTGAGTCCGGTCGTCCGCCAGCGGTTCGGCGGTGACGCGCATGGGCAGCACGAGCTCAACGCGGTCGCCGGCTTTCCAGGCGCGAGTCAACGACAGGTAGCTTCCGGGAGTGCCGGAAACTTCAAGCCGCTCACCGTTGATGGCTATGGAATTTTCCGCAGTGGTCCACGAAGGAATGCGAATGTGCAACGTCCAGGAAGCTGCAGGCGATTTGTCGATGACAAGCTCAGTGCGTTCGCTCTCGGGAAAATTTGTCTTCTGTGTCAACGCGATGCCGCGCTCTTTCCAATTCGCTTTGGAAGAGAAGTAAAGATTCACAAAGAGTGAATCGTCATCATGGAAGTAGATTGTGTCGTTGAGCTTTGAGAATTCTTCGATGCCGGTGCCGGTGCAGCACCAGAAACTGTCAGTCTCGGTGCAGGTCGTTTTCCAGGCTCCAGGAGCGAGCGACAGGAAGTAGGAGGTGTGACCTGTGACCGGCTCGATCTCGCCCAGCCGGTGATTGAGCAGGTTGCGCTCGTAGTAGTCTATGAGCCGGCTATCGCCGCTCCAGGCATAAAGATGCCGCGCCAGCTTCATCATGTTGTATGCGCAACAACACTCCTGATGGTGCGAGCTGACCTGCATTTCGAGTGCGAGATGATTCGGATCGGTGAGCCAGTGCTCATTGTTGCTCGAGCCGCCGGTCGAGTAAGTGCGGGATTCGGAAACAGTCTCGAAGAAGAAACGGCTCACGTCGGCGAAACGAAAGTCGGAGCTGATCTCATAGCGCCGTGCCGCGCCAATCACCTGCGGAACGTGGGTGTTCATGTGCTGGCCCTTAAGCGCGTCTTTGCGAACGGCGAGCGGCGTGAAAAAGATCTTCTTGGTGAATCGGTCACCGGTGCGGGCCCAGCGATCATCGCCGGTTACGGCGGCGAGATTGTAGAGAACGTCGTTCATTCCGCCGTATTCGGTGTTCAGGATGTCTTGCATGTGCTCTTCGGATTTGGCAGCGGTCCAAGAATCGACCCAGCCAGCCATCTTTACGACAACATCGAGAGCCTGATCGTTCGCGGCCTGCGTTTTCATGTCCAGAAGGCCGGCCATGATTTTATGAATCGTATAGAACGGCGCCCAGACGTTTTCACGTCGGTCGAGGCGGTCGAAGAACTCTGAGGGAAACGCGCTGATGTAGCCATTCTGGTTGAGAGCGGCCTGACAGGCGGCAAGGCCAGCGACGAGCTCGTCGGCCCTTGCCTTGACTGCGCTGTCTTCCGTCGCGGCGAAGAGAAGAGCACATGCCGAAAGATAGTGGCCGACAAAGTGTCCGCGCAACTCGCAGGTGGGAGCTTCCCAACCGCCGAGAGGCGTGGCGTTCGACGGAAGGCCGGCGTTGACGCGGAAGTTGTGGAGCAGCCGGTCATTTCCGAGGCGAAGCATGTAGCCACGGTTCCAATCCCGTGCCTGCTGCAAAGGGCCGGCCTCGAGTGTCACGTCGCCCAATGAGTAGGGCTGTAGTTTCGGCCGCATTTCATTGCGAACGAATTGAAGCGGCGACGCAAAGGGTTGGTTCTCGGCGACAGAAAAGACACGGTCGGCGGCAGCTTCGAGGTTCTGAGCCGTTGGGGGAGGGGCTGGCGTTGCCTGCGGGTGCGGCACGGCTTCCGCTTTACCGAGAAGAGACGACGCAGCGGCTAATCCCAGTGGAGTTAGCGCAACATTTTTCGCGAATTCTCTGCGGCTGACCTTTTTCATCGTGATTCCTCCGGTTGCAGTAAACGTTTACCAGGCGGACCCAGTTTAGACTGCGGAGGTCCTTACTTCAAATCTCTCCAGTTTGACCCAATCGACACTTCGGCGATAAGCGGGACTTTCAATTTGACGACTCCCTCCATCTCCGTTCGCACGAGCGCCGAGGCTTCTTCGGATTCGTCGTGCGGCACTTCAAAGAGCAACTCGTCGTGGACTTGCAGGACCATCCGCGTTTTCAGCTTCCGCTCCGCCAGCTTGCGATCGAGCGAAATCATGGCCAGTTTGATGAGATCGGCGCCCGTGCCTTGAAGCGGAGTGTTGATGGCTGTGCGCTCCGCAAAACCGCGCTGATTTGGATTGCGGCTCTCAATGTCGGGGATGGGACGCAGACGCCCAAACATGGTGCGCACGGAACCTTCCCGGCGAGTTTGCTCGAGCGTTGTTTCGATAAAAGCTCTGACGCCCTGGTAGCGCGCAAAGTAACGCTCAATGTAGGCCTTTGCCTCGGCCTGCGGAATGCCGAGCTGTGCGGCCAGGCCGAATGCTGAGATTCCGTAGACGATGCCGAAGTTTACGGCCTTGGCGCGATTGCGAGTCTCCTTGTCCATGTTGTCGACGGAAACACCAAAGACTTCGCTGGCCGTGAGGGTATGAATGTCGATGTTTTCTGCGAAAGCGCGAACGAGTAACGGGTCGTCGCTGAAGTGCGCCAGAAGCCGCAATTCGATTTGGGAGTAATCCGCAGACAACAGTTGTGTGCCGGGCGCGGCTGTGAATGCGGCGCGAATCTCGCGGCCGAACTCAGTGCGGGTGGGAATGTTCTGCAAGTTCGGATTGACCGAAGAGAGGCGGCCGGTGGAGGTTGCGGCGGCCTGGAAGGTTGTGTGGACGCGCGAATCGGCGTCGGCGAGCAGCGGCAAGGCGTCGACATAATTCGATTTGAGTTTCGAGAGATGGCGATATTCGAGGACGAGGAGAGGGACTTCGTGCTGCGCAGAAAGGAACTCGAGCACGTCCACCGCGGTTGATACGGATTTAGATTTGCCACGCGCGGGGGGAGCGGGCAGCGCGAGTTTTGTGAAGAGAATTACGGCGAGCTGTTTGGGCGAGTTGATATTGAAGCGCTCGCCGGCCAGCTCGAAGATGCGCTCGCCGACGCGGGTCAATTCTCCGCTGAACTTGTCCGAAAGGCTGCTCAACGCAGTTGTGTCGATGCGGACTCCGGCTTTCTCCATGCGATAGAGCACGGGGGCGAGCGGGAGGTCGATTTCGGCGTAGACGCGCGCGACGCCGGCTTTGTCGGCCTCTTCGCGCAGGGCGGGAACGAGCGCATGAATTGCGGCGGCAGCGGCGGAGAGGGACGAAGGCGCCGGCTGGTTGTTGCGGGCGGCGACGTCGGCGAGGGATTGCGTCGCGTGTGTGGGGTTGAGGGCGTAGGAGAGCAGTTGCGTTTCGTCAACGGGGCCGCGCAGCTCGACACCCATGTTGCCGAGGACGTGTAGAGCCAGCTTCCAATCGTGAACTCGCTTGGGCACAGTCGGGTCTTCGAGTAGCGCGCGAAGTTCAGGCGTGAGCGGCAGGCGGAGGGCCAGGGTGGAATCGGCGGAGACTCCAACATGAAAGTGGATTTTCTTTTCGGCGGCTTCAGCGACATCAAGCAGGGACAGCGACACCGGCGCGTCATCTTCGGATTCGTCCGCGGCAGGCTCCACGGCATCGAGCGCAAAGGCGAATCCATGTTCGCGGGCGGAGGTGTAAAAGGCCTCGGCTTGCTCGTTGCTGGGCTCCTCGAGGAGCTCAACCAACACTCCGCCCTCCGAAGGCGCAAGGTCGCGCAGCATCGATGTGAACTCGAGTTCGGTGAACAAAGTGCGGCAGGCCTCGAGGTCGGGGGCTTGGGTTTCCATTGCGGCCAGATCGAGCGGCAGCGGCACGTGGGTGTCGATGGTGACGAGTTCTTTTGAGAGCAGAACGGTTTCGCGATTCTGCTCGAGCGATTCGCGGTAGGCCTTGCGCTTGACTTCGGCGGCGCGGTCGAGCACGGCTTCGACGGTGCCGAACTCCTTGATCAGCTCGACGCTGCCCTTGTCGCCGATACCGGGCGCGCCGGGGATGTTGTCGACTGAATCGCCGCGCAGGGCCATGACGTCGACGACTTTGTCAGGAGGAACGCCGAGCGTCTCGGCGACCTTCGCGGGATCGAGGATCAGATTGTCCTTTTGAGGATTGAGAATCTTCACCTGAGGCGTGACGAGTTGCATCATGTCCTTGTCGCCGGAGACGATGAAGACTTCGTGGTGCTGCTCGGCGGCTTCTCGAGCCAGAGTGCCTATGACGTCGTCTGCCTCGAATCCTTCAGCCTGGAGAATGGGAATGCGCAGGGCCTCGAGGGCGCGGCGAATGTAGGGAATCTGGCGGCGAAGATCCTCGGGCATGGCTTCGCGCTTGGCCTTGTAGCCGTCGTAGCTCACGTCATCAAAGCTCTGCGTCTTCGCGTTCCAGCGGCGCAGAGTTCCGATGGCGCGGGCTCGCTCGTCGCGGAAGACTTCGCCGCTCACGTCGAACACAGCCGCGAAGTATTTGGGTGCGAAATCCTGGCGGAGCTTCTTGATCATGTTGACGAAAACGTAGGTGGCCGCCGTGGGAAGGCCGGAGCGCGTGGACATGGGCCGCGAGCGCTGCATGGCGTGATAGGCGCGGAAGATGAACGACATCGCGTCGAGCAGGAAGACAGGCGGCCTGGATTGGTCGGGCATCGATAGTGAGGATAGCAGCGGAGTCTATCGGTTGTACTCGCAAGCTCGCAATGCAGGTCCTTCGACTCCCTTCGTCCGCTGCGGCGGACTTCGGTCGCTCAGGATGACAACTTTATTGAATAAGCATGCAGTCGCCGTAGCTGAAGAAGCGGTAGCGGGATTGAACGGCGTGGCGATAGGCGGCGAGGACGTGGGCAAGACCGGTGCGCTGGGGACCGGCGAAGGCGCTGACCAGCATGAGCAGGCTGGATTGGGGCAGATGAAAGTTGGTGAGCAGTGCGCCCACGACGCGGAAGTCGAAGCCGGGCGAGATGAAGATGCCGGTTGAGCCGGAGTGAGGGGTGATTTTGTTGTCGATTTTGTCAGGTGCTGCGAGCGCGGCGGCCTCAAGCGTTCGGACGACCGTTGTTCCGACAGCGACGATGCGGCGGCGTTCGCGCCTGGCATTGTTGATGGCTTCGGCGGCTGCCGGGCCGATCGTATAGCGCTCACGGTGCAGGCGCACATCGCAGACGCGTTCGACCCGCAGTGGAGCGAATGTACCGAGGCCGACGTGTAGCGTGACGCGCGTTATTTCGATCCGCTTGGAAGAGAGATGTTCGAGAAGAGTCGGCGTGAAGTGAAGGCCGGCAGTGGGCGCGGCGACGGAACCGCGCTCATCGGCAAAGACGGTCTGATAGCGGTCGCGATCGGTATCGGCATCGTCGCGGTGGATGTACGGTGGCAGCGGCATGTGGCCGATTTGGTCGAGCACGGCGAAGAAGTCGCCGGTCGAGTCGCGGAGTGGGGCGAACTCAAGCAGGCGCTCGCCGAATTGGCCGCGATCGACGACTGCGGCTTCGAGTGCGACGGCGCCGTCAGGCGAGGGGAAGACTAAGCGCTCGCCGATAGAGACTTTGCGGCCGGGACGGACGAGGGCGCGCCAGCGATTATGGCCGACGGGTTCAAGAACAGGTTCAAGGAGCAGGACTTGGATGCGGCCGGTTGGTTTTTCACGATCCCGGACTAATATGCGGTGACCGTAAAGACGCGCGGGAATGACGCGGCTGTCGTTGAGGACGAGAAGGTCTCCTGGGCGCAGATGCTCTTCAATATGCGAGAAGAGATCGTCGTGGAAATTGCCGGTTGCGCGGTCCATGACCAACATGCGGCTTGCGCCGCGCTCGGCGGGAGGCCGTTGAGCAATCAGGTCTTCGGGCAGGTCGTATTGGAAGTCGGAAACTTGGAGGTGAGTCACCGTAGCGTCTCCGCACTCGGACCGACAGTGCGGGTCTGGAGACCCGCACGACCGCCGGCCTGGAGACCGGCGCCACAAGCGATCGCGCACATCATTGCTTGGACGTCCCTAAGTGGCTTGCCTTGCCAAGATGCTCCAGCGCGCGGATGCGGGCGCGTTCAATGGCGGCGTTGAGCTGTTCGCGCGGCTCCTCAATTCTGTCTTCGGCGAGGTTCAGAGGAATCTGCGTCCATCGAGACCAACTGACGGCGATGCGCGTGAACGGCGTGGGAACGAGGAAACGGTCCCATGATCGCAGGGTCCAGGCACGGCGCGGCTCTAAATGAAATGCGCCAATGCGCGCGCCGGTGAGAGCGGCGAGGCGGATCGGGCCTGACTTGGTGCGGTAGATCGGGCCGCGCGGGCCGTCGGCGGTGAAGATTGCGGGATGGCCGCCTTCGATTACCTGCTGGAGGCCGAGCAGGGCCTCATGAGCGCCGCGCGAGCTGGAACCGCGGACGGTCTTGTATCCGAAGAGTTCGAGGGTACGCGCGATTAGTTCGCCGTCGAAGCTTTGGCTGACGATGATGGTTGCGCCGGTGCGACGGAAATAAAACGTGCAGGGTAGAACGCACTGGTGCCAGAAGCAGAAAATTTCGGCTCCAGCTCCAGCGCCAAAGGGAAGCGGCGTTGCGCCAAGTTCGGCGATGGTTTCAAAACGCCAGGTGCGACCGATGAGCGAGAGCAAAGTCCAGACGAGGCGTGGGACCACCGCCAGGACGATCCGCTGGCGCAGTGAGAATTGTGGCCGTATGGAGACCTGCTCGTGGGCTTCGGTGGTCACTCCGTCGATTTTACGGCGGCGGCCCGAAATGTCGGGCGTCTTGGGTGGTTGCGAGCGGGGACCAGGAACCGCTCTTATTCACCGGACTTTGGTGCGTCTGGCCAATCGGGGCTGATGAGTTGGACGGTCATCACGGGGCCATCGGCATAGATGGGGCCTTGTTCCTTGACAAAGGTTGGGGCTTGGCCGGTAACGGCCCACATCTCGATATTTGGGGGCGCCTTGCCGATGAGGGGCGCTACGACGCCGGCGATTCCGCCGAGCACGATTTTGATTTCATAATGGGTCGCCTTGCGCGTTGTGCCGACCAGGGAGTAGCTGTCTTCGCCAACTTTGGAGATGACGAGCGAGACCAGCAATGCCTTGGGAGTGGATACGACTAAAGAGACTGTTTTTTGAGCAGCGGACTCCATGTTTTCTATGACGAGGGGAACCATGCCGTTGGCGAGATCGGCCGGCAGTTTTAGATGGTCGGTCCTAAACTCACCCTTGCCGTCTTTTCCTGTGGTTCGGGTGAAGACCTGGCCGGTGCGAGCGTTGATGAAGACCTGAGTGGGATGAGGAAAGAAAGGCCCCTTTTGAACATGGTGATCGGAGATGAGCTGGAAGGTGTGGTGTTGGGTGTAGACGGTGGTTTCATCGTCAATAGAGCCATCTTTGAAGGTGAAGAGTGTTTCTGCCGTAATCTCATCGCCGTGAACGACCTGGGTGCTATCTCCATAAGCAACGACCTGGCCGTCTGGCGAAATCAATTCGAGAAAGCCGTGATAGGTTCCCTGGACCTTGTGAACGGGTGTGGGGTCGGCATGAAGACGCGGCTGGATGGCGCAGACGAGCAGGACAGCCAGGAATGTGGGCAGGAACGTTTGCAGGAACTTGGTTCGGGACCAGAGTTGGAAGCGATGGACCAATAGATTTTTCGAGGGCAGATTTTTCATGGGACTTTTCGTCATTCGATGTTTGCCTTATGGGCGATAGGAGAAGATAACATGCGGTCTCCACGCCTGGATGAGCAATTCTGAACATCCGATACTATGCATCTGTTGCATTTCTCTTGAGAGTAGATGGGGTGTGTACGGAATGAGTTGCAAAGAGGGCAGTCGTTACTGATTAGTGATTAGTTTATTCATGCGTGATTGGGAGTTGTGCTGCAGGGAATAGCGCAGCTTACTGGTTACGGCAACCGCTCGGAACCTTAGGAACATGGGGTTGGATGAGCGCATTTGCCTGTTGTCGTCAGTAGAGCATGAGGGGAACCGGATGCGGATACCTGCTTTCCCACTCATCATGAGGGGGCGAAGCGCTACCGAAATCGAAGGAGTCAGCACTACAGCATATTCCGCGCCCAGCCCTCCAGCAATGAGTGCGTCATCGATCTCCATGCTCCATTGAAGTAGAGGCCCGTGGCCGTCAGGCCCACAGCGATGGTGCGCGGAAGGCTCATGCGGCACCTCGGCTTTCTGTCGCCGGCGGGGCTTGCGCGCCAGCGTGTGGTATACGTTCTTGCTCACTGGGCACGTACTTGCTTTCGCGGAGATCGTTCTTATTTTTGCGGATCGCAGGTTTGCTCTCGCGGAGCGTCAGCGCGCCGGCCAGCACAAGTAAGACACCAGCAATTTGCGGCCCGTTGATGAAGCCGTGAAACAGCGACCCGCGGCCTGCCCAGTCGCGCCAGATTTCCGTCAGGTAAATTGCCACTCCGGCTCCCAGCAGACCCAGGCCTGCCACGTCGCCAAGTCGGCGCTCAAGCGGCAGCCAGACCCAGAGCAGAGCGGCCAGCGCGAGAAACGCGAGCGCCGTGTAAGCCTGCACGGGATGCAGCGGAACACCAAGTGGAGTGCCGCTCCAAATTGCGGCCAGCGGATTTGTATAGACGACAGTCCAACCCACGCGAGGCCCGGCATCTGTTCCGTAACCGGAGCCGGCGGCCAGCGCACCAAGCTGCTCAAATGCGAGAGCCGCGGCGAGCGGCGGGGCGAGCGCGTCCGCAGTGGCGCGAAAGGGAAGTTTGCTGTGGCGCGCATACCATGCGGCACAAACGGCGCCGGCTAGTGCGCCCGCGCCCGTGAGTAGCGGGTGATGCACCATCGCCAGCCCCAGCAGCCAGGCGGGGTGATTGCGGAGCACGCTCCAATTTGCAGCGACCAGAAGCAACCGCGCAGCAGCCAGCGCGGCAAACAGGCTCAGGATGCAGAGATTCCAGATTTTGCCGGCGTCTACGCCGACAAGGTGGGCGGTGCGCTGCGCCAGCATCAGCGCGACGAGGACGCCGAGCGCGGTGATTGCGCCATAGGACGGCACCACAATTGATCCGATGTGGAAGAGGACGGGATGCACTCAGGTCAGAATACGGGATTTGGCCGATGGGTGAGGCCGTAGGTAGTAGCGGCAGCACCCTGATTGCGGCAACCGCTCGGAACATTAGGAACAAGGGGTTGAATGAGCGCAATGGCCTGTTATCGTCGACCAAGGCTCAACTTCCGGTTTAACCCGCCAGGAAAACCTCCGCCCCCCGACGAGCATGTATTCGTTGCACGTTCGCTGCTCTGTATCGGCTTCCTTCAATCAGCCATTGGCACGCATCGTATAAGATTGCCTCACGGGTCCATTCCTATGTCCACACGGCATCTTTTGCACCCCGTGCGACTGCTCTCGAAATTCAAAGACTGGCAGGAAGCGCGAAAGCTCCGCAACATCGAAGAGCGGAAGCCGGAGACCAAGCGGCCTACTACCCACCTGATCCCGGTTATTGCGGGCATTGCAGGGGCACTGACGGCTGTCCTGCTGCTTTTTCCCCCGTGGAATGAGACCATCGACATCCCGTACCGATTGCACTCTCTACGAGCTTTGGGGTACGGGTGGATTTGGTCACCGCCATCACCCTCCTCTCCCCGAGCGTCGATAGCGATAGATTGGAACCGACTCCCACTTGAGCTCTTCGCTCTATGGGCGTTGGCTGCTCCGATCCTATTGGGAATTTGGTATCGCAAGGGAGTCAAGCAGGCCAATACCGAAACACAATCCAGTCCTGAACTACCTCAGAAGAACGCCGACAGCGTCCCACAGCCCGATTCAAAATCGGCGAGTATGAATTCCGAAATCGTTCGGCACATTTCGCCACAGGAGCAGGAACTAGCTGAGAAGCGGCAGGAGCTCGCCATCCTGCAAGCAGAACTGACTGAACGCGAATTTTCTGCGGCAAATCTGCGGGCGGAGCTTGGTGCCTTTGAAGGGCGCTACCTACGGGAAGTTGGTTTACTCTACGCCGAGCTTGACGACTGGAATGCAAGGATCGCCGAACTTGTTGCCGAGGCCACCGGCACTGAACAAGCAAAGTCTGCTGCTACGGATGCGCGAGCGCGTGCTGAGGAATCCCGCGCAGCCGCCCATGAAGAAGCCGCCAGAGCGGCAGATTTTTCTCCCTCGCCAGAACTTAGAAAACTCTTCCGTGAAGTCGTCAAACTCGTTCATCCCGACAATGCCACTGATGAAGCCGATAGAACCGTGCGCAACAAATTGATGACGGAGGCCAATCTGGCTTATCGGCTCGGTGATGCGGATGTACTGAGGAGAATTCTTGAAGAATACAAGAGTAGCCCGGAGTCGGTGAAGGGCGATGGCTCAGCGGCGGATTTGCAACGCGTTCTCCGGCAGATCGAACGGATAGTCAAAAGACTTGCCCAGATAGAATCGGAGGTCGCCGAACTGACTTCATCTGAGATTGCGAAACTGATGGCTACTGCGGAAACTACGAAAGCGAGGGGGAGAGACCTGCTTGCGGAAATGAAGAAGGACGTTCTGCGCCGAATTGAACTTGCCCGGAAGGAGCTTGAAGATCGGGCCTCGGAAATGAGGCCCAAATGAGTGCCGACGAAGAGAAACAGTCCGCATTGGTTCCGGTCCAGTCCACCGCGTTGACGAAGGCCGGCGCAAAGTCCCTCGCCGCCCGTGGCCGCAGTCACCTGCGCGACAAAGAGGAGGCAGAAGAATGGCTTCGGAAAGGGCTAGAACTGCAAAAAGCCGCGCCGGAAGAGCTGAAACCTGAGCTTCACATGACTCTTGAATATATAAAACAGATTTTGGCTGGAACTCAACCCGAAGTGGCAGCCAAGAATCTGGACATGACGCCCGAAGATCAAGAGAGGGCACATGTGGCACACTATTTCATACCGGACACATTAAAGGAATGTGAGGAGTTGGAAAATCGGAGGAAAGATCAGCTTCAGGAGGCCTTCCAATGCTTCGAGCGCGGGATTCAAATTGACCCCCACCATCCACTGTTACAGCGCCAGATTGGGACCGCCTACCACTTCGGCTTGGGTGTAGCGCAGGACTACTCGCAAGCTTCTGGTTGGTTTCGCAAAGCTGCTGAACAGGGCGATGCGGAAGCACAATACTGCCTGGGCTGTGCATATAGCAACGGAGATGGAGTAGCCGAAGATGAGGATCTTTCGTCGAAATGGCTACGCAAAGCTGCTGAGCAGGGAAATGCCGACGCACAATGCGCTCTTGATTTTGATGCAAGGCAAAAGGAATCGCGGATATAGCCATTCGGCTTTGGCAAAGACTGCGTCCCCGAGCTCCACTATTATGTATCAGCCGGCTCAAGATGCGCTTCAGGCCGAATGGCTTCTAGAAATGATTGGCTGGGTATAAAGCCCCTGGGTTCCAGCGCGAGGTTTTTCGAGGTGACCTCGTTGCGAGTATAAGTGTGACCATTCTTGCATTCTGGGCAAATAACTTCGAAAGGCCTGCATTGTGCCAGAAAAAAGACGCGACGCTTGTCATATGGGCCAATATACGCGAGAAGCAGTCCTCCACATGAGGGAGTTTTGCACTCGACCGTCCAATAGGTGTAACAGGGTTCCTCTGCCATTTCGCTGAAATCTCCCTTTCTTGAACCACGTTGGGCTAATTGATCTTTTCGCCCACATAGGCGGTCACATCTGCGCAGTTCAAACGCTGTCCGCTAGCCGGTGAGAGTACCGCAGGTAGAGGCTCCGCGTCAAACGGCGAGCTTGAATTTGCCGTATGGTACTCTCTTGGTGGTCAAAGAAAGGGCACAATGACGAGTAACCCCTTGAAACCGCAAAACCCAGACTACATCGAACAGGAATGCGAATCGCCAACCCACAAGTGTGGCGCATGCGGCAGGCCTCACGCCTTTGCTGACACCCAGCCGGTCAAGAGCCCCTGTTGCAACGAGATTCTCTGGCCGATAGAGGGCTGCCAAAGATGGGCGATAAACTGGCCTATTGACCCCAACGATTTTGCCGGGAGCCGGGCTTCCCATCCCTAACCCGCCTGAAGGTGTGGGGCGTTCACCTTTCCAGCAGCTTCATCGAGGGAGGGCGGAGTAGGACGATTCTCAACACCGGCATTGTCGGGAATCCGATCTCGGTTTACGCAAAATCGCCGAGTCACTCATCGAGGGATTGAAGGCAGAATATCGGGATGCGGCCGGAATCGGCCCCGGAGCAGAACTGAACCGCGGCTCAGCCGCGGCAGTGGGTGATGCGGAAAGTAGAAGCCGACCCGCTGGACCGTGGCTGATGCGCCGGTGAACCCGTCCTCAGACGGTGGAGCTCTCCGCGGTTCTTTAGGCATTCCGGACTGGCGGACACTGCACACGGAACCGATTGTCGAGTCGAGCCCCTGTTCATTGAATGTTGGTTCAACCAGCGTTGACCACCCACCTGTTTTGCAGGCCGGTTTCTACTGCGGATAGTACGGGGCTTCGTGAGGAATTGCAAGTCTTGTGCAGAATGGTCGAGCTGTGCTACGGTCCTGAGTCCCGTCATCGGGGAACAAGACAACCAGCAAACCGGTATCTGCATACAGATCGGTCACGTGGCGTGAGCGTGCCCGTTTCACTTTCTCTTATTGCGGCGGCGCATGTTCGATATATCCGTCGGCCCAATGAATGAAATACTTCATGTTGGGTGCGTCTGTGTGGCCGCCGTCGTGCTGGCGCCAGGCAAGCTGCCCGTCAAGATGGCCCTCATTGATCGGCGGCATCTTCGCCGTTTTGTAGTCGCCCGCGATGTCAAGAGTCTTGGCGCCGAGCAGCGCAAACACGCGGTTCGCATCGATCGTTGCCATAAAACTGCCTTCATGATCGAGCCAATGCGCGTCGCCTTTCGCGGGATCTCCGTAGCTGATAAAGGTAAGCCGCGGCGCGCAGAGAGCAATCAGTTCGTTCGAATCCACGGGAAGGTCGCCCGGATTCATGGCGCCGAACGAAGCATCGCTGGCGTCATACTTGATGAAGTTGCCGTCCATCCAGTAGTACTCGCCGGTAGCAAGATTCTCCACGCCCTCGCCGAAGTTGCGGCGCAGCAGCGTCGCTCCGCCTTTGCCTGACGAGCCGACCAGCACCATCGCGAAGCGATCGTTGAAGGCCATGGTGACCAGCGCCGCTTTTCCATATCTCGAAACGCCTTCGATGCCGACGTGCTTCGCATCGACCGCCGAATCGGTCTCGAGATAATCCAGTCCGCGATCCGCGCCCCATGCCCAAGCTCGCAGCGCGCCCCATTGATCTGGTTCGCGCGGCTGGCCAATGTTCACCAGGCCGATAATGCCGCGCGTCAATCCCTGCGCGTTGTCAGCCTGCACGCTAGCAGGGTCGAAGCGAACAAATCCCCATCCGGCCGCAACGAGCTGCCATTCATTCGGGGGATCGCCGTCGGCGTTCAACTCCGGCCGCACGAAGAATGGGGGTTCCTTATATGGCTCCCAGGCTGGGTGGGCCGCGAAGACCTGGCTCAGCGATGGGTCCTGCTTGAGCAGTTCGGCCTTGGTTGCTTTGTTGATTTTGTCGAGGTCGTCGCCGCGCGGCTCATTGGGATAGGGAAATCCCGCGCGCGTAAATTCCATGAGCACGGGAACCGGCCCCGCAGCGTTTGCCGGCGTGACGACCGTCATGTGAATCTTGACGCTGATGGCAGGGCAGCCTGAGTTGTCCACTTCGCCAATCAGGTCTTTTGCAATCACTGGTGTAAAGCCGATCATCTCGTGATCGACTGCGGTCACGGTCCAGGTGACCTTGGGAACATTGGCCGGCACAAATCCATAAACATATTTCGAAAGCATTTCAACGAGCTCGGGGCGGCGTTGCTTCCACCACACGTCGGCGGTCGAGACCTTTGCGCCGTCGTTCAGAGTCAACGGGTCCGGAACATTCGGATAGGGATTTGCCTTTGACTCATCGTAGTTGGCGTGGTTCGGAGCATTTTCGTTCCCGCTCCACCCCGGACGAAGCGCCTTGATCCCGAGCTGGTCCATCATGTTCTGGTGATCATGATCGGCCGTGAATGTCACAGGAGTGCAGGGAGCCTGCGCCTAAAGCGTGGCTGCGCCGGCGAAAGTGACGGCGAGAACAGTTACGAAAATGGGAAGTTTGAAGCTGGAATGCATATAGATGCTCCGGGGTGTTATGCTTGCAGCGTTTTTCGGGGCGGTTCTCCAATTCCTGCGGTATGCGAGACATTTTGCAAGGTGGCGTTTTCTTAAGGCAAAACACCACTTAGAGGTTGCGACGTCGACTTGCGCCAATTGGAGAACCGCCTAGAACACCGATTTTCTTCGAGGATCATACTAAATCATCGCTATGAGACTAACTGTCAAAATCGCACGGATTGAAGGCAAAGTCGCGCGGATTGCGGGCGTGACTGCGGGATCGTTTGCAGTGTTGTTGGCAATGACAACATGCGCGTGGGCGCAGCGCGGCGCAGCAAAAGGAGACGCGTGGGTGTCGAGCTGGGGCGCTTCCCAGCAGATTCCCGAGCCCCAGAACGCGCTGCCCCTGGTCGACATGCGCGACGCGACGATCCGGCAGATCGTTCATCTCTCGCTGGGCGGCTCGGCGCTGCGCGTGCATCTGTCGAACGCATTTGGAACGACGCCGCTCCACTTCACATCGGTGCATATTGCGCATCCAACTTCGCCCGCAGCTGCGGCGATTGATCCCGCGATCGATCGCCCGTTGACCTTCGCCGGCAATCCTGATGTGACAATTCCTCCGGGAGCGGAGTATGTTTCCGACCCGCTCGAAATGCCTGTCGCGGCTTTGTCCGATGTGGCCGTGACATTTCATCTGGACGTGCCGCCTGCGCAGGAGACAGGTCATCCCGGCTCGCGGTCTACTTCCTACTACGTTCATGGCGATCAGGTGAGCGCGGCGGATTTGCCCAACGCAAAGCACGTGGACCACTGGTACCAACTGACCGAGATCGATGTGCGGACAACTGCGGCGAAGGGTGCCGAAGCGGGCGTGGTGGTGGCGCTGGGAGATTCGATCACCGATGGTCACGCGGCGACGACCAACGGCAACGACCGCTGGACTGACGTGCTGGCGGCGCGGTTGCAGGCCGACAAAAAAACGCGGGATATCGGCGTTTCCAACCAGGGAATCGGCGGCAATCATGTCCTTACCGACGGGCTCGGTCCGAATGTGCTGGCACGCTTCGACCGCGATGTGCTCGCGCCGGCCGGCGTGCGTTGGTTGATCTTCTTTGAAGGAGTGAACGACCTGGGCGGACTGGCGCGCATTGCTGAAGTTCCAGCTGAGCAGCACGCTGCACTGGTCGCCCGCTTGATTGCTGCGTATCAGCAGATCATCGAGCGTGCGCATGCGCACGGGCTGCGCGTTTATGGCGCGACGATCACGCCCTACGCAGGTTCGGGCTATTATCACCCCGGATCATTAAGCGAAGCCGACCGGCAGGCTGTGAACGCATGGATTCGCGCCGCCGGTCATTTTGACGCGGTTATCGATTTCGACGTTGTCGTGCGCGACCCTGCGCATCCCGAGCAGCTTCTGCCGACGTTCGATTGCGGCGATCACCTGCATCCTTCGCCTGCCGGGTACAAGGCGCTGGGTGAATCGATTCCACTGGATTTATTTGAGAAGTGATGGGCGAGCAAGCTTGGCGCCGCCTTTTCCGGCGTCGAGCATGGGCAGAGTGAACGTCCCGTCTGTCCCCAGGTTTAAGAACAGAACCTCCACTTAAACCCTTGTCCGAATTTCCTGAGCCAGCTCTAACGTCCCGTCTGTCTCCACTTTCCCCCACTTTCCCAGAGGTTCCTTAGTAGTTTCCAACCCGCGCTGCTCCGATCTGGGACGAAACGTGCACCACGATGTTCCGACGTCGGTGATCTATCTCCGGTACATCAGAGATGTCGCCGACTAGGTGAATACCGTGGCAACTGCACGTTTCGCGCTTTCTTTTAGCGAAAGCGACAAGCAATGGCTGCACCATGTGAACAAGCTCGGCCATTGGAAAAGGCTGTCAATCCATCGCGCGTTCATCGCGACCATATATACACTGTTCGGCAACGGAGTATTGTTGTTGATGGCTGGCTGTCACGGCACTTTTCTTACCAGTGCTCCCGACCTCTCATTGGCAGCGCCGAGCGTTTCTGTACTTGGTCCAACTGAGGTTAGGCAAGGGAGCCCGACTCTCTATCGGGCTTTAGTGACTGGCCTACCAAGCCAATCTGTAAACTGGTTCGTAAATGGAATCCTCGGTGGAAATGACCAAGTGGGGACTATCTCCAGCAGCGGGATATACGTTGCATCGGCGTCAGCGGATGTAATTTCGATATCCTGCACAAGTGCGGTCTCTTCTTCCGTGGGTTCATCCGTCACCGTGAACATTCTCAGTCCGTTTCCGGTCATCTCTTCTGTGACCATACTCAGAAGCGATGATCGGAGGGTCATCGTCGATATTGGCGGAACTGGGTTTATGCCGCAATCTGTCGCAAGCGTCGGCGAAACCGATACGTCGACAGAATTTCTGTCCGCGAGCGAGTTGCAAGCATCCACGCAGATCACCAGCGGCGATTTGAAGGTTCAGGTGACGGTTAGCAACCCCGATCCTGGAGCGGCAACTTCAAATGAATTTGAAGTTATCCTTCCTCCCAGTATTCTTCATCAACTTGTGGGGTGCAAGAATCCGAATAATCCGATCGCGAATATGCCAACCTCCGATTGGGGAACGTCGTCAAATACCGAGTATTTCCCTCTTACCCCATATTCAACTCCGCTGATTGGGACGCCCACTTACACTAGCAATGCCATTTTTTGGATTTCCAGGGAGGCGACCCCAGGAGATTCTGTTCTCATGACTGGCGCCTTCACAGAGAGCATAAAGACCGCTAAGGTTGCGTTAATTCCTACCGGAACGAGCGATTGGCAGACGCTGGTCCATGAAACTGGAGTCGTAGTACCAACGACTCAGCAGGGCACGACAGGCCTCTTCTTTGAGGTTCCCCCCGAGTTTCGCGCTGGGGTCTATGGATTCGAAATCGATGACCCTAATGCGCCTCCAATTTTCAGCTTGGCGAATGATCCGTCAATCAACTGGGCGGTAGGGGTGCCCTCGCAAACAGACCCCACCTCTGCTCTCCAATCCTCTGTGCATAACTGCGGAGTGGAGCCAGGTGAGTTCTTGCGACTATTTGGTAAGAATTTCTCTTTACCGAGTCAAGTCGTGCTCGAATCATCCATCGGATCGATCAAATCGATTTCTCCATCTGCACTCGACAGCGATTCGATAGTAGTTAAGATCCCTGGAGCACTCACGCCTGGAGAATATTATGTTTGGGTTGGAAGTGCGCCATGGAGTGCAACATCGAGTCTGGCGGTGCCAATTACCGTAGTACCCCTCCAGTCTCCTGGAATCAGTCATACACGATGCGCGTCTCTGATTGGAGACGGTCAAACAGATAATACGGCCCTCCTGCAATTATGCATGGATCAGAACGCTCCCATCGGCGGCGGAAGTCAGCTTGCAATCATATCGGTTCCAAATGGAACCTTCGTTCTTCGCGGCGGTGTTACTATTCGCACTGGTGAGATACTTATTGGCTCCTCGCCGTCAAAGACTCAGTTTGTTGGCGAGTCGCCGGATACTCAGCCGAGCGCGTGGTTCACGATTCCGCGCTTTGCTGGACTCGCTAATCTTTCTATCTGTGCACGCAACGCGCTCTATCTCGTTGCGGGTTCAGATCTTTCTGGGAACCCAACGACTTCCGGTCATATTTTTCTAAAGAATGTGGAATTCGACTCCACCCCCTCTGGCTCCAATTACGATTCATACAATATGGTCGCGCTTTCCGGTCCCGACATTCAAATCTACGATTCAACGTTTCATTCCGGGACCTGGGGAAATCTCAGTATTCTGCAAGGGGATGGTGCAGTCATATCGGGGAATAGCTTTAATAACGAAACTGCGGAGAATTATTTCCAATCGAGCCAGAATATTATCATCGAGTCTAATAGCGTCTACTCGGGGCTTGGTCCCGGCGCAACAGGCAATTACAACGGAACCGCAGCATTTGATCTCGCTCGTGACGTTTCCGTTTACTCTCAATCGAGAGTGTCGCGAAATGAGTACATTGGTCATAACACGATTCAGAGTATGGGCACAGCGGGAAATATGCAGGTCATTCAAATGGATGGCGGCGCTGGAGTCTATTATGGACAAGTGTATACTAGCACGGCAGATACGACGGTCTTAGCCGACGATCCAACTTGGGTTTACACTGGCACGGGGAATCTCGAAGGAATAAGTGTGGCTATTGTCCTTGGCACGGGCGCGGGTCAGCAGTCCTTCATAAAGAGCGTCAATGCCAGGGCTATCACTCTGGCTACGCCGTGGAAAGTCAATCCAGATTCGACATCAATCGTCGTGATTGCTGCATCAGAGGACAATCTAATCATTGCACACAACACGATTGCCAACACACTGGGTACAACAATGTGGCTTTGGCGCTGTGTTAACGCTGTCATTGAGGATAACGAGTTAGTCAATTCAGGGACGGGAATCGAACTCGCTGGAATTGGGCCATATGGGGGTCCAGCAGATTTTGGCCCAATTATGAATACAGACATCCTTAGAAACCAAATTGCGATCGGATCCGGTGACTTTATAACGTATTCTCCGAACGAGAATCGTGGCGGCATTGGAATTGTGGATAATTACGGCATCATGATCTCGGGCTTAATGGTTCGGGATAACGTGCTACCGGCTATTCAGACGATATATGCGTCAAATGGTTGGCAAGGAATCAACGGAAATATGATTGAGAAGAACAACGCTGATTGGATAGGTTTCAGTTTTCCGGTAGCCGGATTTCTTGTTCAAAACAATGTTTCTCCCTAGCCGGTGACCTGCCCCTGGTTTCTTAACCGTTCATAACTGGAGTTCCTCGGTTTTCATTTAGCTTCGAGATTGACTCGCAGTCGCCGTCGAGGCTGACAGAGCAGCTCGGAGCGGCGAGGAAGGGAGCCGACAGGACCTGGCAGTTGTAAGTCGGCCCTGAGAGTAATTCCGTAGTCGAATAAAGGCTCCTATTCTCCTACGCGACCGTGCAGGAGCTGCACGAACCGAGAACTCAGCTCTAATAGGATTGGGTGATCCGAAATCTGCTGTCCGGTCTCCTGGGTCACCAGCGGCCCGACCGCAAGGAAGGAAAGCTGCTCGAAGAGACTCGACGGATGATCTTTCGCCCGTTCAAGGAAATCACGCAGAACGGATTCAATGTACTCCACGTCCAGCACAGGAACAACCGAGCGCCAATTCGGATCGACTAGAAAATGCAGGCTGCCGCTCGCGGCCTTAAACACAATGAGGAAGATGGGCGCGGCTCCGCCCAAATCCTGCGTCCTGTGGGCTATGGCGCAGAATTGCGGAAGAGGGCTTGCGCTCGCTTCCGCCATTTCCTGTTTCGGTCTCTGCTCTTCGTTCAATGTCATGAGCGATCGTCTCGATTACGTTCTGCACGAGGGAGTCCGTTTTGAGTCTTTGAAGACAGCAATCGAAGCGTTCCCGCGCCGAAGCATGACTCCATTCGCTCGGAATCACCTCTATCCGTTGTCTCACCTTATCAAGGTCCAAGCCCTGTAGACGCCTTTGAAAATCCAGCAATGCCCGAAATGACACCCCGGTGTAAATGCGGGGATCAAGATAGCGGGAAGCACGAAAGTTTCTATTTGATTCCGCTGTAGGGCCACCAAAGAGGTGTCCGTGATCGACGAAGTGGGCGTCCAGCCATCCATTAGCGTCTTCAACAAAGACGGCTTGCCGGTTGTCAACGTGATCTGCGCAGATGTCAATCAACCAGGCGTGCCAGAAGCTGACTTGATTGCGGACCCGGCTGAACATGGCACCGGACAGGATTTCAAAGAGCCGCTTGCCCTTTTGCTCCAGGAACCGCGAGCCAAAGCATAAGCCCGAAGCGGGTCGAAGCCGGCCCTCGGGGGTCTGCATCCAACAGTCGGGATTCCTGTCCAGGAAGGAATCGGCTATCCACAGCGGAGTCCATTCTGGAACCGGCAGCCCGCAGGCGAGATAAAGCTCGCTTCCCGCGCTCTCGTTGAAGAGCAGATTTGGCCCTTGAAGGTTATTGGCGAATTTGACTACATATTGGAATCCGTCACTCGCCCGGGCCAGAATTGGTTGCGAACCGCCGCGAAGACTACGAACATACTCCGTTACAAGCGCTGAGTCTTTCCCAAAGGCAATCATTGGCCTCCCAAGGAATCAAATAGGAACTAGCCTCGCAGACTTTGATTCTTCAGGGATATACCAAGCAACTCGCAAACCAACATGAGAGAAAATCCATTAAGGTCTTCTCATCTAAACTCACTGAAAATCATGTATCTAAGCTAAATCGCAACCTCTGGCCCCATGGGCGGGGATAACGGTCTGCTTTCGCGTAGCAAAGTAAAGTTGACTTTAGTTTGGTGCGTGTTTCGTTTCTGCTCACTTTTGACCACAAATTGTAATTCCCTAAGGATGTGTGTTCCCCGTCACTGACCTGCCCCCGATTTCTCAACCACTGATAACTGGAGTTTCCCGGTTTTGGGAACCTGGGAACCTGGCAGCCGGAGTTTGGCGGCGCGGCTGTTACCGTGCTTGCCCCGCACGCCGAGGGATCCACAACTTGGGATTGCCTCCGCTTCCAAGTCCGCGGCGGAAGCGGCTTCTCCTTTCCGTTTTGTAGTTCTCAGTAGACGTATTATGGAAAGTGGAAACAGAGAACCGCTCTAAGGAAAACAGTATGCCCAGTTGGAATCCTGATTTATATCTGCGGTTCGCCAATCAACGGACCCGTCCCGCGTTGGATCTCGCCACCCGCGCCCGCGACCTTCTCAAGGACCGGGCCGACCGTCCACTACGCATCGTCGACCTGGGCTGCGGCCCTGGCAACTCCACAGCGGTGCTTGCCGCCGGCTTCCCCGGAGGAGAAATCATCGGACTCGACAGCTCGCCCGACATGATCCAGCAGGCGACGGCTTCTTCGATCCCCGCATCGTGGGTAATGGCCCATGTGAAAAAATGGCAACCCGTAACCACCTTCGATCTCGTGTTTTCCAATGCGCTCCTGCAATGGGTACCGGAGCAGGCCGTGCTTCTCGCTGCTATTGCCCAATGGCTTGTCCCCGGCGGTGTCATCGCCATCCAGGTGCCGGGCAACAATATGAGCAGTTTGCATCAGGCGCTTTTGGCCACTGCCGCCTCGGCCAAGTGGCAGAGCGCGTTTTCCGGCATATCCGATCATCTGTACTATCGCGATCCCGACTACTACCATGACGCGGTCGAAGAACATTGTCATGAAGTAGATGTTTGGGAAACCACATACTGGCACCTGCTCAAGGATCACCAAGCCATCATCGACTGGTACGCCGGAACCGGCATGCGACCGTGGCTTGATTGCCTATGCTTCGAGGCACAGACGGATTTCAAGAAGGATGTTCTCATTCGCGCAGCCCCGGACTATCCGCTGCGAAGCGACGGCTCGGTCTATTTTCCTTTCCGCCGCATTTTTTTCACCGGGCTTACCAATGCTTGATGGGCAGGTTCCCTTTTACTCCGCCCTTGACACATGTATGCGGCGATGAGATAGCGACTTGCTCCACCGGTGAGCCTTCGGAAACCTGGGGAAACCTGAAACCTGGGGACAGACGGGGCGTTCCCCATAAATTCCCCAAGGGTTCCTGCCTGAGACGGTCGCGGCCTTCAGTTCCCGCCCTAACAAGTTAGGACGGGGCACCCCATGCCTTGCTTGGATGAGAGCCCAAAGACGTGCTTGGATGAGATCCCAATGACGTTAGGATGGGCCGCTCGCGGTTAGGGGAGCACGTTAGTATTTTGCGGCGAGGGATCTTGCGGCTTCGGAGAATTCCGGTTTCTGCGCCTGGGCAGTGCGCGCTTTGCGCTTCTTTCCTGCGGGGGTGCTGTGTGCGGTTGCGGAGGTGTGCGCCTGCGCGCCGGAATTTTCGCCCATGGCATGAAGGCGGAGGAAGTTGGTTGAGCCCGATTTAGTGCGCGTACCAGCCACGATGGCGATCACCTCGCGCGGACGGACGTAGCCGCCCTGTTCCAGCAGAGTCTCGGCGCAATCCACCATTGCTTCGTTTGAGTTCACCTTGGGACATAGGATCGGCGTGGTGCCCCATAGCAGGTTAAGACGATTGACGGTGACTTCAAGCGGGCTGAGCGCGAAGATGGGCGCGGTGGGGTGGTATTTAGAGAGCTGGCGCGCCGTGGCGCCCGACTCCGTGAAAAGCGCAATGCCGCGCAGATCGAGATCGTCGGCAGCGTGCGCCGTTGCCTCGCAAATGGTCTCGGCAATGGAGAGGCCGCTGCGGCGTTCGCGTGGCTGAACATCCAGATTCTCTCTCATGTGCCGCTCGGTCTCGGTAACGATGCGCGCCATCATCTCCACCGATTCAACCGGATACTTGCCCACGGCAGATTCGCCGGAGAGCATCACCGCGTCAGTGCCGTCGTAGATTGCGTTGGCGACATCGGAGACTTCAGCGCGCGTTGGCCGCGGATTCTCGATCATCGATTCCAGCATCTGCGTCGCCGTGATCACCGGCTTGAAGTACTCTGCGGCGCGACGGATGATGTACTTCTGAATGGCAGGAACTTTTTCCGGCGGCACTTCCACGCCGAGATCGCCGCGCGCCACCATGATGCCGTCGGCCACTTGCAGAATCGCGTCAAGATGCTCGACGGCCTGCGGCTTTTCCAGCTTGGCGATGATCCACGTATCGGCGCCGTGCGCGGCCACGCGATTGCGCACCAGGCTCACGTCTTCGGCAGTGCGGACGAATGACACGGCTATGGCGTCCACACCGTGATTCAGCGCGAACTCCAGGTCCTCGGAGTCTTTTTCGGTGAGCGATGGAGTGCGCACCAGCACGCCCGGAAGATTAATGCCCTTGCTCTCGCCCAGCATTCCGCCGTTGATGATGTCACAGACCACATCTCCTCCGGTGATCTGGTGCACGCGCAGCTCAAGCAGGCCGTCGGAAAGAAGAATTCGCGAGCCCTGCTCAACGTTTTCAGCGAGAGTCTTGAAAGTGGTGCCGACCAGAGAAGCGGTGCCAAGCACGTCGCGCGGAGTGATCGTGATCTTGTGGCCTGCCTTGAGCAGCACAGGCTGATGATCCTTGAGCAGCGCGGTGCGGATCTTTGGCCCTTGCAGATCGGCCAGAATGCACAGCGGCTTGTTCTCCTCGCGGCTCACCTTGCGGATCTTCTGCATCACCGCTACCTTGCGCTCGTGCGTGCTGTGAGAGAAGTTGAGGCGCACCACATCCACGCCGGCGCGAATCATGGCGCGAATGACAGGCTCGCTGTTCGAGGCCGGCCCCAGCGTCGCAACGATTTTTGCGCGGCGCTGCGATGGAGATTGCGTCAGATTCAGTTCGGCAAAGGGCATGGAGGCGGCTCCAGACACGTTTCTTGTTGAGCGAAAGCAGTTTTCAGCGCAAAAAGGAGCAAACGTGGCGCGAATGACTTTATTGTAACTGGCCACGCCGAAGCGCCGAAGAGTGCACTCAATTTGCGGCTTACGGATTCCCGCCTGGGCCTGCGAATAGATCTGCGAACAGACCCGCCAATAGAATCGCGAACAGCGTATAGCTAGCGCGCCAGGGGCGCCGGTTCATGCGCAGACGATTCCGCTGCGATTTGATTCTGGCGTTCCCAGTAAAGAACGCCGTTCAGCTCCGCGCCCAGCAACACGCTGAACGAAGTGATGTAAAGCCAAACCAGAGTTGCAATTCCAGCCGCGAACGAACCGTAGAGCCGTGTGTAGTTTGCCACGCTGGTCACGTACCAGCCGTAGGCGAGCGTGGCTGGAAACCAAATGAGCGTGCCCGCGATGGCGCCGGGCGTGACCAAAGACCAATGCTCCGTGCGGCGGGTTCCGAAATGATAAAGAGCAGTGAGGACCGTGAGGATAGCCGTAAAACTGACCACCCAACGGACCATCCGCCAGAAGAGGACCACCACGTGGCGCAGGTTGTGGCCGGCATTGGCGACCATCCAGTGTTCGATCTGGTGGCCGAAAACGATCATCAGCGAGGCCAGCGAGAGCGGAATCAAGACAATAAAGACCAGCATGAGCCCACGGACGCGGCGTCCCCAGAAGGTCCAGTTTTCCTGCGGCAGCCGGTAGGCGCGGCGGAATCCCTCCATGAGCGAGAGCATGAAGCCGAGCCCCGCAAAAAGGCTGAGCAAAGTGGCGGAGAGAATCAGTTGGCCAGAGTGGAACTGATGGTTGAGGATTGAGGACTGAACCAGATCGAGCGTGTCATTGGGCAGAAACTGCTCCAGAACGCCGCGCGTTTCCCCCACCAGCGTCGGACCTTCTTCAACCTGCGCCACCAGTGTGGTCATCACCAGCAGGGCAGGGAAGAACATGAGCATTCCCGAATAGGCGGCCGCTTTCGATGTGTTGACAACATCGTGGACAAAAGCCTGAAAAAGCGTTTCGCGGATTCTGGCCAGGTATCTCTGCATTTGCGTTCCAAGCCAGAGTAGAGCATTTGCGGGGTTTGCGGCGATAAAAACAGGGAACAGGGAACAGGGAATAGGGACCGGGGAACCGAGAGCAGCAAGTCTGAGCGCCAGAAGTCGGCCCAGTCCTCGCAGCGTTGTCTTTCTCGAGGCGCTGTCACGGGCTACAATTCGGCGGGGGGCCTCGTCGGCTATGAATCGTCATTTAAAATTGCACTCTTGCCTTGCGATTCACCTTGTCTTTCTGCTTACGTTTTTCGCTGCCCGGCCCGCAACCGGTCAGGTGGTCGTCAGCGAAACTGAGCGTGCCGCTGCGCAACTTCCTCCGCAATCCCGTGCGGTGGTTGAGCGGCTCTTAAGCCTCGACCAGCTCCCTGCCACCGAGTGGAAGATGCACTCCGGCGACCTGACGCATGGCGAAGCGGTTGGTTTGGACGAAAGCGGCTGGCAGCCCGTGGCTCTGCGCGAAAAAGCTCCGACCGACGCCGTCTGGTTTCGCCAGACCGTCCAGATTCCGGACACGCTCAACGGTTACGACCTAGCCGGCGCGCGCATCTGGTTCCAGTTCCACGCCGACGCCAACGGCCCCATGCCGGAGATGATCTACTACAACGGCCGCCGCGTGGCCATGGGCGAGGATCTCGAACCGATCGTGCTTGAGGAGGACGCGCACCCCGGCGACAAAATTGTCATCGCGGTCAAGCTACTTTCCACGATCGACACCAAGACCTTTCGCGGCGCAACCCTGCGCATTGAGTTTCCTGAGAATCGGCCGAATCCCGAGGATCTTGCCCAGGAGTTTCTGTCGGCTTTCGTGCTGATCCCGAGCCTGACGCCCACAAATGTCGAAGGGCTCCCAAATGTCCAGGAAAAGATGAACTCGATGGCCACTTTGAATTCGGCCATTGCCGTCGTGGACGTGTCGGCGCTCGACACGGCCGAAACTTCCACCGGCGCCGCGCGGACGGATGAGCGGATGGGGGCGCAATCCAAATTCGACGCCAGCCTGAAAGCCGCGCAGGGCCAGCTTGACGTGCTTCGTCCGCTTCTGGAGACTGCAACATTCCACCTGACCGGCAATTCGCACATCGATGCGGCGTGGCTGTGGCCCTGGACTGAAACCGTCGACGTCGTCCGGCGCACATTCGGCACCGCGCTCCAGTTGATGAACGAGTATCCCGGCTACACCTACACGCAGTCGGCCGCGGCCTACAACGAATGGATGGCCGAAAAATATCCGTCAATGAATGCCGAGATCAAGCGGCGCATTCAGGAAGGCCGCTGGGAGATTGTTGGCGGCATGTGGGTCGAGCCTGACCTCAACATGCCCGACGGCGAGTCTCTCGTGCGTCAACTGCTGGTGGGCAAACGCTGGTTCAAAATGGCCTACGGTGTTGACGTGCGCATCGGCTGGAACCCCGATTCGTTCGGCTACAACTGGCAACTGCCGCAGATCTACAAGAAGAGCGGCATCGATTATTTCGTCACGCAGAAGATGGAGTGGAATGACACCAACCAGCTTCCCTTCAAGCTGTTCTGGTGGCAATCGCCCGATGGATCGAAGGTCCTGGCGTATTTCCCACACGGCTACGGCAATGAGGATCTGCGCCCGCTTCGGCTCGCGGACGATCTAATGGCCGCGCGCGAGCGGTCCACAGGAATGACAGACATGATGGACCTCTACGGCGTCGGAGATCACGGCGGCGGGCCAACGCGGGCCATGCTCGACGAAGGCTTCCGCTGGGCTAAGCCTGATGCGGCGGCGATTACCGCGGATGGCGGAGCGCCGGTCACGCCTCATTACGAGTTCGGCACTGCGCAGAGCTTTTTCTCGTCGGTTGAGAAAAATATCGCTCCCGACAGCCCCGTTTGGAATTATCAATCGATTGCTAAGGGTTACACGCCGCCGCCGGCCGTGCCCGGCAAGGTTTCGATTCCAACGTGGGATTCGGAGCTTTACTTCGAGTATCATCGCGGCGTCTACACCACGCAGTCCAATCACAAGCACAGCATGCGCACGGCGGAAGAGGAGATGCTGAATGCGGAAAAGTGGTCGTCGCTGGCGTGGCTCGATGGCGCGAAGTATCCAGCCGACGAACTGACGGAAGACTGGAAGAAGGTGCTCTTCAACCAGTTCCACGATCTGGCGGCAGGTTCAGGCATCGCCGACATCTACAAGGACGCGCAGAAGGATTACGCTTGGGTGCGGATGTCGACCAACGAGATTTCGGGCGCGGCGCTGCAGGCGGTGGCCAATGAGATCGACACGCGTGGAATGGGCGCGAGTGAGCTTTCCGTCGTGGTTTATAACTCGCTCGGCTGGGATCGATCGGGTGACGTGACTTTCCCAATGCAATGGACGCAAAACCCTCCCAGCGTCATCGACGTGACTGAAGGGCCCGATGAGAACGGCAGTCGGCACTCGCTGCCATTCACCGTGGATCGGAAAGCCGATCAGCCTGGAACGATTCGGGTCACCGTGCACGTCGATCAGGTACCCGCTCTCGGCTATAGGATTCTGCACGTCCGCCGCATGCCCATCAACGGCGGAGCCTCGATTGGCATAGCGCGAGGGGAGGGTCTAAACGACCTGAACGGAAAAAGCATCACGATTCGTGGAATGCTGAACCTTACCGTGGACAGGGCATCCGGCTGCATTACTTCGGTCCAGAGCCTAACTGGATACGAATTTCTTGCCCCCGGTTCGTGCGGCAACCAACTCCAATTTTTCAAGGACACACCCAAGCAATACGACGCTTGGAACATTGATCCCGGTACCCTCGATGCGGCCCCAAGTACGATCGCGGAAGCCGACGCCGTCGTGATGCTTGACAAGGACTCCGATCACCCGGCGATCCGCGTCACGCGCAGTTGGCAGAGTTCGAAGTTCGTGCAGACGATCCGGCTGGAGGGCGACATCGTCGACATCGACAACGACATTGACTGGCACGAGAAGCATGTGCTGCTCAAGGCAGCCTTCCCGCTGGCGGTGACGAGCGACTTTGCGACGTACGAGATTCCCTATGGCTCGATCAAGCGGCCAACGACGCGCAATAGCTCTTTCGACAAAGCGCAGTTTGAGGTTCCGGCTATGCGCTGGGCCGATTTGAGCGGAGCGGGACCGGACGGAAAGGTTCGCGGCCTAAGCATTCTGAACCAGGACAAATATGGCTACGATGCCGCGGGCAACGTGCTGCGCATTACGCTGCTGCGCTCGCCCATATGGCCCGATCCCGACGCCGACCAGGGCGAGCATCACTTCCACTACGCGCTCTATCCGCACGTGGGCACATGGAAGGATGCGCTGACCGTGCGGCATGGATGGGAGTACGACTATCCGCTGCAGGCCGTGGTGACGACCGCGCATGCGGGATCGCTGCCGCCGGAGCACTCATTCGCGTCAGTCTCGCCAAACAATATCGTCCTCACCGCCGTGAAAAAAGCCGAAGACGCGAATGCGCTGATCTTCCGCGCGTATGAATGGGCCGGCAAAGAGACTACCGCCGAGTTCCATGTACCTCCGGGCGCGACCGGCGCAACGATCACGAATCTCATTGAGCAGCCCGAAGGGGATCCGCTTTCAGTCTCGACCGAAAACGGGGCAGATGGGGGCGACGTGCTCAAAGTTCCCATCCATCCCTACGAGATCCTGACCATTCGCGTGGACTATGCGAAGGCAGGGAGTAGGCAGTAGCGAGTAGGCAGTAGGGACCAGGGGAGAAGCTTTCAGCCGTCAGCTCTCGGCTTTACGGTGAATTCCGCCAGCGATGAGTGCGAAACCGAAAACACGACAGCCAGAGGCTTCGGAAGAACACTCTAAGAACCTAAGGCTGAGAGCCGAGCGCTGATTTGTTAATCTGAATTCAGCAAGGAGCCTGCGCCATGCATATCACTTCTCCGTATTTTGTTGTCCCCGTCATCATCGCCGTTTTTGTCGCATCGATCCTCTTCGCCACCAGCAGCAAAGAAGACCCGCCCTCAACGCACTGAGCGGGGGCACTGATCGCGCCTGAGTACCGCCGGCGGGGACGCCGGCGCTACCACTTGCACTTAAGTTGGTCTCCCGGCCAGCCCTGCACGTTTCCCGGAACATTTCGTCCGCCCACGGCGTATAACGTCCACAGAGGGCGATTGCCATGGCATCGAACCCAATACAGGACTCGACACAGAACCCAATACCCAGGCCCGCACGGAACCCAGCGCGCGTTTCAACACGGAAGGCGAAGCCCAATTTGGTCGGACCGGCGGGCGGCCCGTTCGTCTACTTCGTCGCCGGTCGGATTGCGCTTTCTGTTTTGGCTGCGTGTTTGGCTATAACAGTTGGAATCGCCGGATGCAGAGTGCAGGTGGACAAAGGCGCTAACGGCGAGCAGAAGAAAGTCCAGGTCGACACTCCTTTCGGCGGCATTCATGTGAACACCGACCAGACTTCGGCCGCGGACCTCGGGCTGCCCACATATCCCGGCGCGAATATCGTGAACGACAAAGATAATGAAAAGTCGGCAGACATCCACATGGGCTTTGGCGAGTGGGAACTACGCGTGAAGGTGGTCAACTTCTCGACACTCGACAGCCAGGACAAGGTTGTTGCGTTTTATAAGAAAGCGCTCACGCGCTATGGCGATGTGATTGCGTGCCAGAACAACGCGGCTGTGGGCACGCCGACCGCGACTTCCGAGGGCCTGACCTGCTCCGACAACGGAGGCCCCAACGTGAGCGTGGATGACCATGGCCAATCGTATGGCTGGCAGTCCAGCCATGAAGGCTTTCAGTTGCGGGCCGGCTCCAAGCGCCACCAGCACATTGTTGGATTTAATAGCTCCGCATCGGGCGAGACGCGGTTTGCACTCGTGGCGCTCGATCTGCCCGCGTTGGCCGCTGGCGGGTCTGGCAAAAGCGACTGATCGACTGAAGAGCAACCAATTGAGAGCGGCAAATTAAGACCGGCTGATTCGGAGCCCGGGCCCTCGGTGTGCGAGCGGCAGCATGAGAAATTTCGCAACGGGTTCCGGCTCGTCGTGGGCCCGCCCACAGCCAACGGTTCACCTGATGGGATAAATCGTGGAAAAAGCCGACTGAATGGCAGGTACCGGAGCCAACTCCTTCGCCAAACCCTGCCCCAAACTGGTAGCTTGAGAGGGTAGGAAACTCTTTCCGGCGATGGCTTCTAGTCCCTACTTTTCATTGGCAGTTTTGTTCGTGGCGGCGCTGGGCTTTGGCGTGGCCCCGCTGGGGTTGGCTTGGGCGTGGGCGCATGTGTTTTCGCCGGCCAAGCCCAATGCGATCAAGAACGCCATTTACGAGTGCGGCCTGGAGTCGAAGGGCGACGCGTGGATTGGATTCCGCTCGGCCTACTACCTTTACGGCATCATCTTTCTCATCTTTGACGTGGAAGCCGTTTTTCTGCTTCCGTTTGCAGTGGCATTTACCGGGCTTGGCGCGGCGGCGTGTGCGGCCATGCTCGTGTTTGTCCTTCTATTGGTTGAGGGGTTGGCCTGGGCCTGGGCAAAGGGCGTGCTGACTTGGCAGTAAAAGGCAGCTTCTAGCCTCTAGCTGCTAGCTTCTAGCCCGCTGCGCCTGAATTGGTGCTTGAACGACTTGATTTAAGGCGCTTGTAAGAAAAATGCGCTGACGGGATCTGAAACGAATCCCACGCGTGCACTAAGGAGCTAGGGGCTAGCAGCTCGAGGCTAGAAGCTTGAGAAACCGGAGCGACTCATGGCAGTTGACCAAAATCTGAAGATCGAGCTGGGCAAGCAGGGCATCTTCGTCGCCACCATCGAGGAGCTCTACAACTGGGGGCGGCGCAGCTCTGTGTGGCCCATGCAATTCGGGCTGGCATGTTGCGCCATCGAGATGATTGCCACCACAATGGCCCGCTACGATCTGGCACGTTTCGGCGCAGAAGTTTTTCGGCCCTCGCCGCGGCAAGCCGATCTGATGATCGTCTCCGGCACCGTGACAAAGAAAATGGCGCCGCAGGTGGTGCGCCTCTACAACCAGATGGCCGAGCCGCGCTATGTGATCGCCATGGGCGCATGCGCCATCTCCGGCGGTCCGTTCAAGCAGGGTTACAACGTGCTCAAGGGGATTGACCGCTACATTCCCGTCGACGTTCACATTCCCGGTTGCCCGCCGCGGCCTGAGGCGCTGATTCAGGCCTTCATGACTTTGCAGAAAAAGATCGACGGCCAGCCGCTAACCGGCGAAGACCGCCCGCGTTTTCTCGACGCCGATGCGCAGGGCGAATTTCCCGTGCCCGAGCAGGGCGAGCACGATCTGGAGCCAACTTCGAATAAGGGCGTCTGGCCGGTGCCGATCACGATTCGATGAATGCAGGGAGAAAGGGACAAAGGGAACGAGGGAACGAGCGAGCAGGGAACGGACAAAGGGGAATATCGACCAGAAGAAGATTCGCGGCGGCGATGAAGCGGCTAGGGGCCAGAAGCCAGGAGCTGATTTTGAAGACTGTGGAAGAGATCAAGGCGGCGATTGAGGCGGCGGTTCCGGGCGCGGGCGTTGAGTTCGTGCCCAACCCTAGCCCCTCAGCGCAACACTCGCTTCGCCTGGCGCCCGCGACCGCCGTCGCCGTCGCAACATTTCTGCGCGACGATTCCGAGCTCGCCTTTGATTTTCTCTCGAATGTATCCGGTGTCGACTGGCCCGATAAGGAGATAGCAGAGAAAGTTAAAGTAACGCGTCAGGTTGTGAAGACGGTCGACGGCCCAGAAGGAAAAGTCGACCAGACAGTCGAGGAAACGGTCGACGAGACTCACAAGCGCACCGAGCCCGGCTTCCTTGAATCGGTCTATCACTTGTTCTCGGTCGCGAAGAAGCATGGGCCGCTGGTGATTCGCATGCGCACGGCAAATCGCACCGACAGGACTCAACTGCCGTCCCTCACGCCGGTCTGGCGCTCCGCCGAATTCCAGGAGCGCGAAGTCTTCGATCTTTACGGGATTATCTTCACCGGCCATCCCGACCTGCGCCGGATTCTGATGTGGGACGGATTCAAGGATCACCCCATGCGCAAGGATTACGTTGAGCCTGACGACTTCGAATACGAGCCTACGCCGCACGATGAAGTGCTCAAGCGCGCGCAGGTACATCAAGCCGGCGAGCTGGGGACACCAGTCGTCGAAGAGGGGCCGGCCACTGCATGAGCGTTGCGGAAATAAAACTCGAAAAGCCCGACGGCTGGAACCGCCCGCCCGTGATTGAGCCGAGCGGCGAAGACGAGCTGCTGGAACTCGCCATGGGTCCGCACCATCCATCGACCCACGGCGTCTTCCGCATGGACGTGGCGCTCGATGGCGAGCGTGTCGTTCGCCTCAAGCCGGTTTTCGGCTACCTGCACCGCAACCACGAGAAGATCGCTGAGGGCACTTCGTATCTGGCGTCAATGCCCTATACCGACCGCCTCGATTACTTCTGCTCTCTCACCAACAACTGGGCCTACGCACTGGCGGTGGAGAAGCTCGTCGGTCAGCAGGTTCCCGAGCGCGCCGAGTACATTCGTGTGATTCTTGCCGAGCTCACGCGCATTCAGAATCATGCCGCGTCCATTGGATTCCTTATCCAGGAAATGGGCGCCAGCGGCACGCCGCTCATGTACGCATTCAAAGAGCGCGAAAAAATTCTCGACCTCTTCGAGTCGCTTACCGGCTCACGCATGATGTGCAACTATATGCGCTTTGGCGGCTGCCGCGTCGATGTTTCTGCCGCGTGGCTCGACGCCACTCGCAAGGTGGTCGCTGGCCTGCCCCAATTCGTCGACGAGTTCGAAGCGCTGCTCTCGACAAACGAAATCCTGATGGCGCGCTGTCAGGGCATGGGCATTCTGCGGCCCGAACTTGCCGTCAATGCCGGAGTCTCCGGGCCGATGCTGCGCGCGTCCGGTGTGAATTACGACATTCGCAAAGTGGACCACTACGGCATCTACGATCGCTTTCAATTCCGCATTCCGCTCGGCGACCATGGCGACATCTACGACCGCTATATGGTTCGCGTGCTCGAAATGCGCGAGTCGATCAAAATTCTCGAGCAAGCGATCCCGCAAATTCCTGCTGGACCGATCATGGACGCGAAGGCCAAGCTGCGCGGCTTCCGCCCCAAGCCCGGCGAAGCTTACGGCCGCATTGAGGCGCCCAAGGGCGAGCTTGGCTTTTATCTCATCAGCGACGGCGGCCCGAATCCGTATCGCTATCGCGTGCGCCCGCCAAGCCTCATCAACCTGACGATTCTCGAGGACATGTGCCTGGGGCACAATGTCGCCGACGTGGTGCTGATTTTTGGCAGTGTGGACATTGTCTTGGGAGAAGTGGACAGATGAAGGCCAGTTCACAGTTCGCAGTGTTTAGTCGTTGATTCTGCGGCACGGACCAAGAACTGTGAACTAAGAACTGTGAACTTTGAACTGCAAACCGGAGGTTTGCTTTGCTGGGTGACGGAATTCTGAAGGGGATGGCGGAGACGGCGAGAAATTTCTTCGGCAGCTACGTCTCCAAAGAGCGGCTCACGACGGTGGAGTATCCGGAGCAACGGATCCCCACCGCCGAAAACGCGCGCGTCTTTCCCTTTCTCGTCTACGACGGCGACGATTGGGAGGCTGGCATGCGCTGCGTAGCCTGCCAAATCTGCGAGAAAGAGTGCCCGCCCAAGTGCATTTACATTGAAAAAAGCACTGACAAAAAGCCGGACTTCGTGGGCAAAGCGCAGTTTTATCCCGCTCGTTTCGACATTGATATTTCTGTCTGCATGAGTTGCCAGATTTGCGTTGAAGTTTGCCCGTTCGAGGCCATCAAGATGGACACGCAATTTGAGCTGGCCACCACGGACCGATTCGGCGGCCTGCTCTATGACCGCAAAGAACTGTCCCGGTCGAACGAGTACTACCACGAAATCCATCCGACAGAAGCCACCGAAGTTGACGAACACCTCGCCGAAGAAAAGGCCAAAGTGGAGGCGAAGGCCAAAGCAGCAGCGGAAGCGGCTGCCGCAAAAGCCGCAGCTGCAGCCAATCCCGCTCCGCCCGCTGCTCCGCCTGCAAAGAGCGAGGGAGGAAGCTAGACGATGGCCGCGAATCTCGACCAGATTTTCATCCATCTGCGCAATTGGCTCGTGGGATTCTTGGCCGCCGCGCTTCAACCTGCGGCTGGCGTCGTGCTCGGTGTCATCGCCATCGTCTGCGTTTTCCCCGGCCTCTTCGCGCTCACCACCGTCTTCGAGCGCAAGGGCCTGGGTCGCATGCAAAATCGCCTCGGGCCCAACCGCGTCGGTCCCTACGGTCTTTTGCAGCCGATCGCCGACGGCATCAAGTCACTCACCAAGGAAGATATTGTTCCGTTCAGCGCGAACGCCGTCGTTCATTTTCTTGCGCCGCTGGTGCTCGTCGTCACCGTCTTCATGGGCTTCGCAGTCTTACCGATGGGCCGCAACATGGTGCTGGTCGACATGGACTCGGGCCTGCTCTTCTTCTTCGCCATGGGCGCGGCAACGGAGCTTTCCGTCTTCATGGCCGGCTGGTCGAGCCGCAATAAGTACTCGCTGTTAGGCGCCATGCGCGCCGTGGCGCAGATGATCAGCTACGAGGTTGTCTTGCTCCTCTCCGCTGTCTCCGTCGTCATGATCGCCGGCTCGCTCTCGCTCACAAAGATCGTTGAGGCGCAGAACCAATACAGCGGCGGGTTTCCCCATTGGTACATCTTCACGCCGTGGGGCCTGGCCGGTTTTATCGTCTTCGCCATTGCCGCTACGGCCGAAACTAATCGCACGCCCTTCGATCTTCCCGAAGGCGAATCGGAACTTGTCGCCGGCTATCACACCGAATATTCCGGCTTTAAATTCGCGCTCTTCTTCCTCGGCGAATATCTCGCCATGTTTTCTCTCTCCGGCCTGGGCGCTACGCTCTTTCTCGGTGGATGGTCCGCGCCATTTGCGTTCCTCCAATTCATTCCTTCGTGGATCTGGTTTTTCAGCAAGGTCATGTGCGCCATCTTCATCTTCATCTGGATGCGCGGCACGCTGCCCCGCCTGCGCCAGGACCAGCTGATGAACTTTGCCTGGAAATTTGTACTGCCCTTCACGCTCCTTAACCTAGTGGTCACGGCGTTATGGCGATTCATGGGCGACGGCTGGCAACGCTGGGTAGTTTGCACGGCCATTCTCGCGGTGGCCTACATCATCATGGGCCGGCTGCAGATGCGCAGCCAGCATTTTGGGCGCAGGAGCTACCGCTATGCTGAGTAGGGAGTGCGAACGGTGAGCCCGATCTTCTATCTGCTTGCAGCCATCACGCTGGCCGGCGGCCTGGCCTCGGTGCTGCTCAAGCATCTCGTTCACTGCGCTCTCGCCGTCACGGTTGCGTTCGCCGGCCTGGCGTTGCTCTTTCTTGAGCTCGACGCGCAGTTTGCCGGCTTCGCGCAGATTCTCGTCTACATCGGCGCAGTCGCCATCCTTATTGTTTTCGCGATCCTGCTGACGCGCGGCTCCGAACTGCCAAAAGGCGGCGTCTTCAGCTCCACCTGGCTCGTGGGGCTGGTCATTGCCGCCGGCGTCTTTGCCGTTCTCGGATGGGCCGTGCTTGCCAGCGTGAACGCGATTCCGCAATCGAATATCGTCCCGTCCGTCACGGTGCACGACATCGGCATCGCGCTTGTCGGACGCTATATATTGCCGCTTGAGATCGTCGCTCTGCTGCTCACCGCCGCCACCATCGGCGCGGTCATCGTCGCGATGCACGAAAAGAAAGAGAGGCTCCAATGACGACGCCTCTCGCCGGCTATCTTCTCGTCGCGGCGCTGCTCTTCGCCATCGGCCTTGGCGGCGCGCTCGTGCGGCGCAACGCTATTCTGGTTCTCATCGGCATCGAGCTCATGCTCAACGCAGCCAACCTGAATCTGATCGCATTCTGGCGCTACGGCCCGCATCCCGAGGCGCTCACCGGCATGATGTTCGCAATTTTCTCAATCGCCGTGGCCGCAGCCGAAGCTGCCGTGGGTCTGGGCCTCGTCATCGCCATCTATCGCCACACCAACACCACCGAGCTCGACAAGATCGACAGGATGAAGGGGTGAACGCTTGATTCAGGAATCCACCTCATTCGCTCCACAGTTCGCCGCGTCCTCGATTGCGCGCATTTTGTGGCTCATCCCGGCTGTACCAATGCTCGCCTCAGGTGTGATCGCGCCGCTCAAGCAGCCGCATCGCAAACTCGCTTCCTCTCTGGCCATTGGTTCGCTCGGCTTTTCGCTTCTCTTGTCCTTAATCGCTTTTTGCCACGTGGTCAGTGGTTGGACCCACGGTGCAGCCGTTCGCGAAACCGTCGGCTTCACCTGGTTCCACTTCGGGGGCACAACTGTCGACCTCGGCTGGGTCCTCGATCCCCTCTCCGCCATCATGCTCGTGATGGTCGCCGTCGTCGGCTTGCTCATCTTTATCTACTCCGTCGGCTACATGGCCCACGACGAAAACTTCACGCGATTTTTCTGCTTTCTCTCGCTCTTTGCCGGAGCCATGCTCGGCGTCGTCATCTCGAACAGCCTGCTACTGCTCTTTATGTGCTGGGAGATCGTCGGCCTCACCTCGTATCTGCTCATCGGCTTCTGGTATCAAAAGCCCTCTGCCGCCGCGGCTGCAAAAAAAGCCTTCGTCACCACGCGCGTCGGCGACATCTTCTTTTTTCTCGGAATGGTCTGGCTGTTTTCGCAAACCGGCACGCTGCTTTTCTATAATCACGGCGTCGGCTCGCTCGATCCGCTTTCGTTGGCCATCCTGACGACGCAACACGCTGGTCTCGGTCTCAGCGCCGCGGGCGCCATCGCTCTGCTCATCTTCGCCGGGGCCGTTGGCAAGAGCGGCCAACTCCCGCTGCACGTTTGGCTGCCCGACGCGATGGAGGGCCCCACGCCCGTCTCCGCGCTCATCCACGCGGCCACCATGGTCGCCGCCGGCGTCTATCTTGTCGCGCGCGTTTATCCGCTTATGTCGATCGGCGCAGCGTCTAATGGAACCACCGCGGCTCTCACCGTCGTTACCTGGGTGGGCGCGGCCACCGCGGTCTTCGCGGCGCTTATCGCCATAGCGCAAAACGACATCAAGCGCATCCTCGCCTACTCCACTGTCTCGCAGCTCGGCTACATGATGGCCGGCCTCGGCCTGGGCGGCGTTGCCGTCGGCATGTTCCACCTCATCACACATGCGTTTTTCAAGGGGCTCTTATTTCTTGGCGCGGGCTCCGTAATTCACGGCTGTCACGAGGAGCAGGACATTCGCCGCATGGGCGGCCTCAAGGTCGACATGCCGCTCACCTTCATCACCTATGCCATCGGCATGTTGGCGCTCTGTGGTTTCCCAATCTTTTTCTCTGGCTTCTGGTCGAAGGACGGAATTCTCGAAGCCGCGAAGCATTCGTCCGCGATCAAAGGCCCGTTTTACCTGCTCGTCTTCGGGGCGCTGCTCACGGCCTTTTATATGACGCGTCAGGTTTGCTACGTCTTCCTTGGTTACTGGCGCGGACACAAACCGGCGCACGAAAGTCCGAAGATCATGACCCTGCCGCTCGCCATCCTCGCCTTTTTCGCCATGGCGCTTGGCTTGATCGGCACGCCTGCGTGGCCGTGGTTCCACGCATTTCTTGAAGGCCGCGCCGCGAAGTTCAGCTTTCACGGCTTTGTCGAGCCTGGATTGCTCCTGCTCATGGCCACTTCTTCGCTCGTCGTTTTTCTCGGTCTCGGATTCGGCTGGTGGCTCTACGGCAACAAATCGCCCAAGCCGGAAGAACCCGATGCGCTTGAAAAATCCGTGCCTTGGCTCTGGGCTGCTCTGCGCGATCGCCTTTATGTCGATGAGTTCTACGGCATGACAGTGATTGCCTTCTATTATTGGTGGGCGCGCGTGGCCGATTGGCTTGATCGCCGCGTTTGGGGCGGCATCGTTTCCTTCGTGGCGTGGCTATTCGCCCTCTGGGCGCAGCTCAATCGCCTGCTCGACATCAACTGGGTCGATGGTGGCTTTGACAAAACCTGCGGGGAAATCTCTGAAGGCGGCGGCCTGCTGGCGAGCTTGCAGAACGGCCGCGTGCAGAGCTACCTCCGCATCCTGGCCGTTGCCGTCGTTGCGCTCGCCGTCATTCTCTTCTGGAGCAGCCGCCCATGAGCGAGATAACGACCGCGGTCGCCAGCGGCTTTCCGATTCTTACGCTTCTCACCGTGCTGCCGCTATTTGGCGCGGCGATCGCGCTCTTCGCCGGTAAGCACGCGCGCGGAGTTGCACTGATCACCTCGCTTAGCTGTCTAGTCCTATCACTCGTAGTCTGGACCAGCCTTCCCGCCAACGGAAGCATCGGCCTCGTCGAGCTGCACGCATGGGCGCCCTCGCTTGGCGTCGAGTATCACCTCGGCGTCGATGGCCTAGGCGCGCTCATGCTTTTGCTTTCCGCCATCGTCACGCTCATGTCGGTCGACGCGTCGCATCGCGTACACCACATGCCCGGCCTCTTCTACGGCCTAATCCTCATTCTTGAATCCGGGCTCTTCGGCTCGTTTACCGCTCTTAATTTCTTCCATTGGTTTCTATTTTGGGAGTTGAGCCTGATCCCCGCATTCTTCCTCATCAAATTGTGGGGCGGCCCGCGCCGAGGCCCCGCGGCCACTCAGTTTTTCGTCTACACAATGGCCGGCTCAGTCGCGCTGCTGCTCTCTTTCCTGGCCCTGTTTCTTTCCACTGGGACGAACTCCTCGCCGGGCACGATGGACTTCGGCGATTTAACGGCAATGGCCGCATCCGGCGCGCTGTCGCAGATGGTCACGGCGCATCTGGGCGCGGTCATGCCGTGGCTCGCCATCGGCGTGCTCGCCGGCTTCGCGGTCAAAGTTCCAATGGTGCCGTTCCACACGTGGCTGCCGGCCGCGTATGCTGAAGCGCCTTCGCCCGTTACCATGCTGCTTACCGGCGCCATGTCGAAGATGGGAGTCTACGGCCTATTGCGCATTGCGCTGCCCATCTTCGGCCCGCAGATCGCGCAAATGCGCACTCCTCTTTTGGTTCTTGCGGTTGCAACGGTTGTCATGGGCGCGTGGGCCGCGGCCGCACAAAAAGATTTGAAGCGCGTCTTCGCATACTCCTCGGTCAATCATCTCGGATACTGCCTGCTTGCCATCTTCGCGCTTGCCACTCCGGTTTCAGGGGCGGCGCAGCAAGCCAGTCAGGCAGCCGCGCTCAATGGCGTCATTCTGCAGATGTTCAATCACGGCATTACAGCGGCCGCCATCTTCTGGTTTATCGCCATGATCCAGTTCCGCTCCGGCGGCCTGCGCGGCATCGACGATTTCGGCGGCCTGCGCAAGCCCGCGCCGGTCTTCGCCGGGCTCATGGGCATCGTGCTCTTTTCCTCGCTCGGCCTGCCTGGTCTTAACAGCTTCGTCAGCGAGTTTCTGATCTTCCGCGGCGCTTTTCCGCTCGCCTGGGTTGCGGCCACGGTCTCGGTCCTCGGCCTGCTCGTGACGGTGATCGTAATTCTCACCGTTATTCAGAAAGTCTTCACAGGCCCGGTCCCCGAGCGGTGGGCCAGCTTTCCTGATTTGCATCACAGCGAGCGCATCGCTCTCGTGCCCGTCATCGGCCTCATGTTTCTCGTTGGCCTCGCACCGCGGCTGATTCTCGACACCATCAATCCCACCGTCGTGAATCTGCTGTCGCACTGGAGATTTTAGAGAATGGCCTGGGCGATTTACATTTCGTTTGCCGGCGCGCTGATCTCGACACTGCTGCCCGCCGCGCGGCCCGTCCTCGCGCGCTGGTGGGCGCTCGCCGTGGCCGTGGCCGGCCTCGCCATTGCCGTCGCAGGTTTCGCCGCGGGTATAGGCCAAGGGCGCCAGGTCTTCGTCGACTTGCTCTGGGTACCCTCCATGGGCATTCACTTTCTGCTTGCCGCCGACGGTATTAGCCGCGTGCTCGTTTTGCTCACCGGCATCGCCTCGGTCGCCGGCGTTCTCTTCAGTTGGAACATCGATCTGCGCATCAACCAGTTTTTCGCGTTTTATCTCGCGCTCATCGGCGCCGTTTATGGCGTGTTCTTAAGCGGCGATCTCTTTCTGTTGTTTGTCTTTTATGAAATCGCCATCATCCCCAAGTACTTCCTCATCTCCATCTGGGGTTCCACGCGCCGCGAATACGCCGCCATGAAGCTGGCGCTCTATTCCTTTGTGGGCTCGGCCATGGTGCTCATCGGCCTGCTCGCGGCCTACACAATGGCGGGCAGCCACTCCACCACGCTCGGCGACCTCGCGCACGCGGGCCTGCCCGTCAGCTTTCAGATGTGGTGCTTCCCGCTGGTCTTCGTCGGCTTCGCGATTCTCGCTGGTATGTGGCCGTTCCACACCTGGGCGCCCACCGGCCACGTTGCCGCGCCCACCGCTGCTTCCATGCTGCTCGCCGGCGTGGTCATGAAGCTTGGCGCATACGGCTGCCTGCGCGTCGGCATCGGCCTCTTTCCGCACGGCCTCGATCCCTGGGGATTCTCATTCATCGGTATCAACTCGTGGCGCGACGTATTTGCGTGGCTGGCTGTCATCGGCATTGTCTACGGCGCGCTCGTCGCTCTCGCGCAAACCGACTTCAAATTTGTCATCGGCTACTCCAGCGTCAGCCACATGGGCTTCGTGCTTCTTGGCCTCATGACGCTCAACCAGATCGGCCTTGACGGCGCGGTTCTGCAGATGTTTTCACACGGCGTCATCGCCGGCCTCTTGTTCGCCATCGTCGGCCGCATTGTCTACGACCGCACCCACACGCGCCAGTTCGCCGAGCTCGAACCCATGCATCTTTCGCGACGGCTGCCATTCGCTGCGTGGGCCTTCGTTTTTGCCGGCGTTGCGTCCATGGGCCTGCCCGGCTTCTCTGGTTTCGTCGCCGAGTTGCAGGTCCTCGTCGGTGCCTGGCAAGCCAATCTCTGGTGGACCATCGTTTCGAGCCTCGGCATCATCGTCGGCATCGCCTACATCTGGCGCGCGCTACAAAAGGCATTCTTCAGCGACGCACTGCCCACCGCGCACGAACTTGAATCGGAGCAGACGCACAAATTCGCCCCAATCTCCTGGCCCGAGTACGCCGGTGTCGCGCTGCTAGGCATCTCCACGCTTGTAGTCGGCCTCTACCCGCGCATTCTTCTCGATCAAATTGAGCCGGCTGTCAAAGCGCTGCTCGCGGGAGGCGCGCAATGAACTACGCCGCCCTCAGCTATGCCGCGCTTTTTCGGGCCACACTCCCTGAAACGGCTCTCGAAATCGCCGCTCTGCTCGTGATCGTTGTCGATCTTGGATTTTTGCGCAAGGCTACTCTGCCAATTCGCACCGCCTTTGCCGCCGTAATCGGAGTCGTGGGCTGCATCGCGGCCATTTGGGCCGTCTATGCAGCGGGATGGTCTGGATTCAGCGCTGGTAGCGATCTCCTGCTCGCGGCAGGCGGCTCGGCAGGAGTCGCCGAAGTCGCGATCCTCGTGGTCACCGCGCTCACGCTCCTGCTGGTGGTCGACTCCAGCTTCACGCGCAATCCCGGCGAGTACGTGTCCGTCATATTGATGGCTGCCGCGGGCGGCCTGATCATCTCCGCAGCGCAAGACCTGCTGGTGATTTTTGTAGGGCTTGAGCTTCTGTCGCTCGGCCTTTACATTCTCACCGCGTTTAACAAGCAATCCGGCAAAAGCGCCGAGGCCGCCATCAAATACTATCTCTTCGGCGGAATGTCGGCCGCATTCTTACTCTTCGGCTTCAGCTATCTCTACGGGCTTTCGGGATCAACTTATCTGCCCCGCGTGATTTACGGCGCCAACGTTGCCGGCACTCAAGGCGGCGCGCCCCTGCTTGCCATCGCGCTTGTCATGATCGCTGCCGGCCTCGGCTTCAAGGTTGCCGCTGTCCCGTTTCATCTCTGGGCGCCGGATACTTACGAAGGCGCGCCGGCTCCCGCAGCCGCATTTATCGCGTCGGTATCGAAAGTGGCCAGCTTTGCGCTGCTCATCTCCATCAGCTATGCAATCCTCTGGTGGCCTGCGATGCTCCACGCGACGCGCGGCCGCGTCTCCGCCAGGGTTATCCCGCCCGGCGGCCCGCTCCCGCATTACGCTCCGAGCTTCATCACTGCGTGGCCGATGATCCTCGTGGTTCTCTCGGTGCTCTCGATGATCCTCGGCAACCTAGCCGCGCTGGTGCAATCGAGCGTGCGCCGCCTGCTCGCCTACTCCGCCATCGCGCATGCCGGATACATCCTGCTCGGCCTCGCGTTCTTCTCCTCGACGAATGCAAGCGCGCAGGCCATTCTCTACTACATCGTCACCTACGGCCTCACCACCATCGGTGCGTTTGGTGTCGTCGGCGTCGTCGAGCGCGCAATAGGCAGCGACAAGCTCGACGCCTTCCTCGGCCTGCACAAGCGCAGTCCGTTCCTCGCCGCCGTGCTGCTCGTGCTCTTTCTCTCGCTTGCCGGAATTCCTCCGCTGGTTGGCTTCTGGGCTAAGTTCAATCTTTTCGCAGCGGTGCTCGGACGGGGTTTTCATGGTTTCAAAGGGCCCTTGTCCTCGCTGCCAACCGAGGCACTCACGCTGGTTGCCCTTGCCATCGCGTTCAGCGCCGTCTCACTTTACTACTATCTGCAGGTTCTCAAACGCGCCTACGTAATGGCCGCCGGCGACGAATCGCCCATTCGCGTGCATCCCGTCACGCTGGCTGTGCTCTTTACTATCGCCGTAGCCGTCCTTGTCCTTGGTTGCTTCCCCGCGTTGCTACAAAACTGGATAGCTGGCTTCTACCCTGCGATGTGAGTGCAAGGGGGCACGCGCAAGGGGCGGTGCGGGTCTGGAGGCCCGCACGACTGCCGGTCTGGAGGCCGGCGCTACAAAGGCCCAAAAGCAGATGGCCGCCCATGCTTGTTGGCTCTGGACGGCCATTTCGTTTCATCATCAATGTTCGCCGCTGGCAAGCGGCAACAACGCCGCTAGCTCCGCTAACCCAGCCAACTGCCCTGTTTTATCAATACTTCACAATCGCCGCGAACGAATCCGTCTTCAGGCTCGCGCCGCCCACTAGCGCGCCGTCAATCTCTTCGAGACTAATCAGCGCAGTCGCGTTGTCCGGCTTCACGCTGCCACCGTAGAGAATCCGCATCGCCGCAGCCACATCTGCGCCCAGCAGCGACGCCACTTCCGCGCGAATGATGCGATGTGCGTCAGCGGCAATCTCAGGCGTCGCTGTCTTGCCGGTTCCAATCGCCCACACCGGCTCATACGCAATCACGATCGGCTTTGCAGCCTCCGGCGTGATGCCCACAAATGCGCCGGTAATCTGCGTCTTCAGCACGCTTGCCGTTTTGCCGGCCTCGCGTTCTTCGAGCACCTCGCCGATGCACACGATGGGGATGATGCCGTGCTTGAGCGCCGTGTGCAGCTTCTTGTTCACAATCTCGTCAGTCTCGGCAAAGTACTGTCGCCGCTCGGAGTGGCCGATGAGCGTATGCGTGCCGCCCACCGCCATGAGTTGCAGCACGGATGTCTCGCCGGTGTAGGCGCCCTCTTCGGCAAAATGAATATTCTGCGCGCCAACCGCCACATTCGATCCCTTGCAGGGAGGAATCACCGTCGGCAGCAGCACCGGAGAAGGGAACAGCGCGATCTCATCCCTCGTGTGCCCGGCTAGGATCGGCAAAAAAGCCTCGACAAACACCTGCGCTTCGGCGGGCGTCTTGTACATCTTCCAATTAGCGGCAATCAGTGCTTTACGAGCCATTGTCTGGTTTCCTCAACTCAATTCTAAGGGATTGAATTCCGCACCACGGATGACGGCGTGCATCAAGCAAAACTCGACGGACTTATCGTGGCGGGCTCGCTGAATCACTGGAGGCCGGCTCTATGAAGCTGATCCCAGCACCGCCGTCAAATCGTCAGGCACCGTGCCTTTCAGGAATGCATCACGATGATCTGGATCTCCGAGATCCATCGAGAAGTGTCGCCACACGCCGTCCTGAAGCACGCCCATCTTCCAGCGTCCTGAAACCGAATCGGAAAACTGCCAGACGATGTGGTAGCCATCCTCATTCGTAAACCCCTCGCCGTCGGCTTGAATAATCGAGTCGCCGCGTTCCCAAAGTGCCGAGCGCAGCGCGTGGAGCGCATTACTGCCTTCGTCCGTTTCCGAGCCTTGCAGGTGCTGAATCGCATAGACCGTCTTCACCGAGGCCAGATAATTCTCAAGCCATTGAACGCCGCTTTTCGGCTTGCAATCCTGCATGTCCTCGATGAAGTCCGCAACATCATCCTGGCCGACCGAGCCATCCATGACAGGGTTCCGCTCGATGAGGGCGACTTCGACCTCATCAATTCCTGAGAGCAGAAGCGTGTGCCATCCCTCTTCGTCTCCTTCTTCGATTGTCAGCCGGTACTCAGGGTGTTCGGCGCGAATCAATTGCGCGAGATCTTCGAAGGAAGGGAGTTCCCCATCTTTCGACAGAACTCGTGTGTAATAGCCCATGATTCTCAGCCCCGGTTTCCAGTGTATTCATTCTCGTGGGATCGCCTGGCATAAAGCCGGCATTGCCAGAAATTAGAAGATTTGGTACAATATGACTATGGTCAGTGACCATGGGGGGATTACGATGACAGCCACGATTGCGGCCGGAGAGTTCAAGGCTAAGTGCCTGAAGCTAATGGATGAGGTTGCTGAAAATCGCAAAACGTTCGTGATTACCAAGCACGGCAAGCCGGTGGCACAGCTAACGCCTATGCCAGGGGAAAAGAACATTGTCGGCGCAATGCGGGGGAGCGTGCTGTGGGAGGGGGACATTATTTCTCCCATTGACGTGGAGTGGGAGGCGATGAAGTGAGCGAGGCAGCGGAACTGGCACTGGAGCCGCTCTTGCTTCTCGATACGCATACCCTGGTTTGGTCGATCAATGAAGGGCCGAAATTGGGAAAGGAAGCCAAGGAGTTCATTCGGATTGCGGGTGACGAGGGACGAATTCTGGTTTCGGCGATCACGCCATGGGAGATCGGGCTGCTCGTCTCCAAGGGCAGGCTCACGCTGGAGGCGGATGTAATGAAGTGGGTTCGGGACGCCCTGACGGTTCCGGGCGTGGCGCTTGTTCCCCTTGAACCGGGGATTGCGGTAGAGAGCACGCGGCTGCCATTCGATATGAACACGGACCCGGCCGACCGGATCATTGTTGCCACCGCACGACATTTCGGCGCGACGCTCGTTACGGCCGATCAGGAGTTGCTGACGCTTTCGAAGAAGGGGCATTTCCGGGGGATGGACGCGGGCAATTGAACGCCGAATGCACGGGCTACTTGTCCGTCAGCGCTTCCACGCCCGGCAGCTTCTTGCCTTCAAGAAACTCCAGGCTCGCACCGCCGCCTGTCGAGATGTGCGTGATCTGGTCGGCTACGCCTGCCTGATTGATCGCACTCACCGAATCGCCGCCGCCGATGATCGAAGTCGCCGTTCGATTCGCCGCAACTGCCCGCGCAATCGCATTCGTTCCGACGGCAAATCGCGGAAATTCAAAAACTCCTGCCGGTCCGTTCCAGACGATGGTCTTCGCCGTCAAAATCACATCTTCAATCGCCTTGATCGTCTGCGGCCCGATGTCGAGTCCTTGCCAGTCGTCAGGAAAGTCAACGGAGCAGTCCCAAACCTGCGTCTTTGCGTCCGCCGCAAACTTGTCGGCCAGAATGTTGTCCACTGGCAGCAGCAGCTTGACGCCCTTGGCCTTCGCCTTGGCGATCGCGTCCTTTGCCATTTCAATCTTGTCTTCTTCAACAAGCGATTTGCCGGTCTTCACGCCGAGCGCGCGCTGAAACGTGTACGCCATGCCGCCCACTATCACGAGCGTGTCCACTTTGTCGAGCAGGTTTTGAATCACGTCAATCTTGCCGGAGATCTTCGACCCGCCGATGATGGCCACAAACGGTTTCTCCGGATTTTGGAGCGCCTTGCCGAGATACGTGATCTCTTTCTCCATCAGCAAGCCGGCGACGGCCGGCTTCAAGTAATGCGTAATGCCCTCAGTCGAAGCGTGAGCGCGGTGCGCCGAGCCGAATGCGTCGTTCACATACACTTCTGCCAGCGATGCCAGCGCTTTTGAGAACTCCGGATCGTTGGCTTCTTCTTCTGCGTGGAAGCGCAGGTTCTCAAGGAGCAGCACCTGGCCTGACTCAAGCTGACGCGCCATCTCTTCGGCAATCTCGCCCACGCAATCCGGCGAGAAAGCGACATTGATGCCCTCGCCAACCTCTTTGTCGAGCAATTCGCGCAGGCGGTCGACCACAGGGCGAAGCGAATACTTCGGATTCGGCTTGCCCTTGGGCCGGCCCAGGTGCGACGCAAGAATCACCTTGGCATTGTGCCTCAGTGCGTACTCAATCGTCGGCAGCGTGGCCACAATCCGCGTGTCGTCGGTGATCATCGCGCCATCATCGGTCAGCGGGACATTGAAATCGACGCGGATAAACAGCCGCTTGTTGGTCAGTTCGATGTCTTGAATCGAAAGCTTGGCCATGGAAAGATGCCTTTCATGAAAGACAGGGATCAGGTGTCAGGTTTCAGGTGTCAAGGGACGGATCAGATGGGCCAGGAATCAGGCGCCCTTTCCTGAGCCCTGAAACCCGACCCCTGATCACTGCTTTTACAGCCCCTTCTTCGCCAGGACGCCGATCAGGTCGACGACGCGGTTCGAGTAGCCCCACTCGTTGTCGTACCAGCTCAGCACCTTCACGCTCTGGCCGACAACCTTGGTCAGCGGCGCGTCCACAATCGAGCTGCGCTTGTCGCCCTTGAAGTCCGAGCTGACCAACTCGTGTTCCTCAACGCCCAAAATGCCCTTCATCGGGCCGTCAGCGGCGGCCTTCAGCGCGGCGTTCACAGCCTTCGCGTCGGTGGTCTTCTCGCTGATAAACGTCAAATCGACGATCGACACGTTGGGAGTTGGGACACGGATGGCAAAACCATCCAGCTTGCCGGCGGTTTCCGGAATCACCAGCTTCAGCGCCTTGGCGGCGCCGGTCGAGCTGGGAATCATATTCAGCGCGGCAGCGCGCGCGCGGCGCAGGTCCTTGTGCGGAAAGTCGAGAATGACCTGGTCGTTGGTATAGCTGTGAATCGTCGTCATGATGCCGCTAACAATGCCGACTTCCTTCAGGAGCACCTTCATCACCGGCGCCAGGCAGTTCGTGGTGCAGCTGGCGTTCGAGATGACGTTGTGCTTCGCCGGATCGTACTTGTCCTCATTCACGCCCAGCACGATTGTGATGTCTTCATTGGTGGCCGGGGCCGAGATAATGACTTTCTTCACCGTCGTGCCCAGGTGCGCCTTGGCCTTCTCCGCGTCGGTAAAAAAGCCGGTCGATTCAACGACTATCTGAGCGCCAACCGAAGCCCAGTCCAGCTTGGCGGGGTCGCGCTCCGCCGTAACTTTGATCTTTTTGCCGTCGACCGAGATAGAGTCCTCGCCCGATTGGATGTCGTTTTTCAGGTTGCCCAGAATCGAGTCGTGCTTCAGCAGGTGGGCCAGCGTCGCCGGGCTGGTCAGGTCGTTGACAGCGACAAAATCAATCTCAGGGTTACCCAGCGCGGCCCGCAAAACGTTGCGTCCAATGCGGCCGAAGCCGTTGATTCCAACCTTTACTGCCATGTGTCGTCTCTCCTTCGTGGTCTCTGTTGCCAGTGGATTCAAATATCTGCCGATCCAGAATCTAACTCGACCGGCGTCTGAAGTAGCCTAAAAATGCGATTCCACCAAACTCTTGATCGTATCATTGTGACCCACCGTGGAAGAACAAAGACGCGGTCGCGCCGCATGCGTTCCCTGATCGCCAAGGCGGCGCTTTCTCGATCGACCTGTTGATCGACCTGTTATCTGATAGTGTGCGCGGGATTTGCAGCGCCATCGCCGAGTATGGTATTCGGGTGATGGACAAGGCTTTCAGCAAGGATTGACAGCAGCATGAGAAGACGCTCCAGACGTGGTCCTAATACTTCGGAATCTACTGGCAAGATCGGCCAGGAACTCCCATCGAATCAGCCGGCTCCCTTGGTGCCGCTTTACCCGGACGAAGCGCCGGCACGCTCTTCCGTCGCGCCGCGATTTCAGGAACCCCGGTTGGAAAGACGTCAGGAACCCCGGACCCAGGAACCGCGGACCCAGGAACCCCGGACCCATGAGCCTCGCCAGACCCAGTCATCGCGGCCGCAACGCGCGGCCGCTCCTGACAGACCCGCGCATTCTGAACGGACCTCGCGTCCTCAATCGTCTGCGAATCAGCAGTGGAATGAGCCTGCCGGATCCGGGCGCCTCGAAGTTGAAACCCAGCCTGAGATGCCGGCCAGGCTTACGAGTGCTCCCGCCAAGGGAGAACTCGCGGCCCAGGCGCCGAAAGGCTTCGTGGTTCTTGCCATTGGCCTGCCGGGCTCCGGCAAGACCACATGGTTTGGCCGCCGCGGCGTCACGCCGCTGTCGTCTGACTTGTTGCGCAATATTCTCTTCGATGACGTTGAGGAGCAGCGCTATCAGGGTCTCGTCTTTTCCACGCTCCGCTCGCTCTTGCGCGCGCGGCTCATCGCCCGCATGCCCATGAACTACGTTGACGCTACCAACCTCTCCACCCACGAACGCCGCCAGTGGATCAAGATGGCCAAGAGCTTTGGATACGAGGTGCAGGCGGTCTTTTTTGATGTGCCACTTGAAGTTTGCCTCGATCGCAATCGCCAGCGCGACCGCTCGGTAAGCGAAGACGTGATGCGCAAGATGGCCGAAAAACTCAAGCCGCCGGTGTTCGAAGAGGGCTTCGAGAAGATCACCGTGGTCAGGGTGAAGAGCGCGGGGTAGGGGAATGAAACCGGCACGGCGCGTAGCCTTTTCGCTGGCTCTTGTCGCTATTCTCGCATCTCCCAGGGTACTGGTCTGTCAGAATCAGAACGCTGATGAGCGGTCATGCCGTAAGTTCGTCCAGGACTTTTACGACTGGTATGCACCAATTGCGACCGCCGACAAGGATCGGACAACGGTCGCACTCCTTCCGAGAAAGAGCGCGTTTGATCCTGGGCTTTGGCAAATGTTGGCTGGCGACGACGAAGCCCAGAGTCATTCGAATGAAATTGTCGGTTTGGATTTTGATCCGATCCTCAATAGCCAGGACCCAAGTTCCAAATTCATTGTTGAGAGTGTCTCGGCAGGGGACGGTCGCTGCAGCGCGACCGTCGTTGGAATCGAACATGGCGTGCGCGATGAACACGTAATCCCGGAACTCGTTTTTTCCAACGGATCCTGGATTTTCGTGAATTTTCGTTACGAGAGCTGGGTCGCCGGTAAATTGAGAAGGAGCGGTGATCTCGTGCAAGCCTTGAAAGATTGGGCGAATGACCGGGCACGCATCCCAAAGGACAAACCCGAATGATCGCGACCCCTGGATCCGCCCCCTACACCGAACCCTGGCTCAGCGGCACCGATACCGACGTTCCCGCCGCGGGTCGCGCAGTTCTTCATGCCCTCGATCTCTCGCTCGACGACCTGACCAAGTGGACCGCCGGCCTGACCGACTCAGAAATTCACGCGCAGCCGCTCGGCCTTAATTCGATCGCGTTTCACTTGCGCCACATCGCCCGTTCAGTTGACCGCATCCTCACGTACGCCGAGGGCGGCCAGCTTTCCGCTGAGCAATTGGCCGCACTCAAAACGGAACAGAGCAGTTCCAAACAAAGCGGAGCCGAACAGACTGGGTCCGAGCAGGTCGGGGAAGGGAAGCTGGAGTCTTTAGCGAATTTGTTGGCCGAGGTCGAAATCTCATTCAACGACGCTGCCGACCGCATTCGCGTGCTCGCGACCGCCGACCTCAACACTCCGCGCTTTGTCGGCCGCAAGCAACTGCCCACGTCAATTGGCGGGGCGATGATCCACGTGGCCGATCACACACAGCGGCACACCGGCCAGGTAGTGACTACGGCCAAGGTGATCAAATCGCTTAGAACTTAGGCTCGGGGCACTCCGAGCTTAGCCCGCGCATTGCGCATCGCAACTCGTCACTGCTGCTGATGGGAGCTCGCTCCGCCGGCGAGGTCGGTGTCGGTGTTGATCTGGGTGAGTGGCAGCAAGCGGTATCCATCGCGTGTGCGGATGTGGTACTTCTCCACTCCCGGACCTACAAGCTTCACGCTGATCGCGCGCCAACCCCGATTGGGATTGGTTTGCGGATAGTAGCTCACGGTGTACAGGTGGCTCAAATCATCCTGGATTGAGGAAAAGGCCTCCTTCTCCTTGCGCCAATTGCCGGCAAAGTAGGCCTTGCCGCCGGTCGTTCGGCTCACGCGTTCAAATGCAGCGGCAGAAACCGGATCGTCCTGCGCCAGCCGCGTGCTCACAATGTAGATGATGGTGCCCGTGTCCTGGGCCAGCTCCGCTACATCCTCGGGAGGAACCGAGCTAGCATCGTCGGGGCCATTTGAAAAAACCACGATCGCCTTGCGTCCCGTCAGCGTGGCCGCATCCTTCACCGTGATGAGCAGGCTGTTGTAGAGCGCGGCGTCGTCTCCGGCTACCGTGCTTCGCACGCCGTTCACCACGCGGAAGCGGTCGGCAGTGAGCATTGTGGACCGCGACAGATCGCGGCTGTAGGAGTAGAAAGCGATCTGGTTCGCGCTGTCCATCGAGCGCACAAAATCTGAGATCGCGTCCTGCGCGTAGACAAAGCCGCGATACATGTAGTTGCTGGTGTCGAAGAGGATGAAGATATTCGCGCCGGCCATTGCCGCCGCGGAGATACGGTCGGGTGTGGAGACGGCGGTCATGCCAGAGGACGGCATTGAGCCTGAAGCTGGCGTTTCGCCGGAAGCGGCTGGCGCTGCTTCAGTCGCGGCGCTCGGTTGGCTGCTCTGATCCTGATTCGCTTGATCCGGGTTGTCCTGGCCCGGGTGGATCGCGGGTCCATTGCCTTCCTCAAACGTGTTGATATGTTGCGGAATCTTATCTTCAACGATTCGAAAATTTTCCGGCTTCAAATCGCTGACGTAGTTTCCCTTGCTGTCGGTCACGGCCACGTTCAGCTGGACCAGATTCACGGTCACGCGCAGATGCGTCGTCTCGTCCTGAGCCGCAAACTGCGGCGCCCCGGCCAGAGCAAGCAATGCGCTGAATCCTACTCCGATGCATGTGATGGTCCTGTTTCTCGTCAACATTATTGCCCCCCGTTCGCTCTCTCGTTGCTGTTGCCAGCCGGGCCGGCGACGCTGATGGCGATCTTGTCCTGGCGGAACTGCTCCCCGGTCTGATCCATGGCGCGTATGAGCGCAGGCCAGTCGTCGATGCTCGTCGCGGAGATGTTGGCCACCATTTGCCGGGTCAGCTCAGGAATAAGCACGTTGAGCGACGCCGGAGAATAGCCCTTCTCGTCCGCCAGCCGCGCCCAATACAAATTGCTGGACTCCCACGACTCGCCGAACAACCTGCTTGCAACGCCACCGGAGACAGGAAACGGTTCAGGCGCCAGCAGAGCGCATGCATCGGTCGCGGCCATCGTCAGATGCGGAACACCGAAATCCTTCGCGATGCGTTGTGGAGAAGTGTCGGTAGGATTCTTGCGCGCAAGCACGTCGAGTTCCCGATTCGCAGGGCCCCATTGCGCAACTTGATCCGGATATTGCCTGCGAAACTCGGCAGCCAGATAGAAAGTGTCGGCAGGGAGCAGTTGCGCCGCCACCGCCGCCGCGCCATCCGCGTGCGCAAGCGACTTCTCCATCTCGTCCACCTGGCCCCATCCCATGCGCTCGCTGTAAATGGAAAGCACTTTGCCGCGCAAATCCGGATGGTCCGCCGAATCCTTTATGAGTTCTTCTCCGGCGCGTTGGTAAAGATCTACGGCATGCAGTTCGTCGTGGCTTACTCCCCAATACCGCGGCAGAGTCGCGTTCACCAGCAGTTCCGGCACAGTCTCTCGCCAAATGAGCGCCTGCAGTCTTTCCGGCGAAATGAAATCCTCTTCGCTCATGGCCAGCACGTAGGGCAAATCCGCCAGCGAGCCGATCAGATAAGCGCCTCCACCGGCCGTAGCACCAATGCCAATCAGCGTTGGCGAGGCCCAGATCTGATCGATGCCTTGAATCGAGGATGCCGAGAAATCGTGCGAGCGCACAAAAAGCGGATTGCTGTGAAGAATCTGAGCGCCCGGCGGCTCATAGTAGGCGTAATTTAGCCCCACCAGTGTGTCGCGAAGAAACGGCACTAGCCGCGCGCGTGCCGCCTCCAGTTGCGCAGGTGTCCCCGGAGCCTTGATCACCTTGGTCAAGTCGGTGCGCACCTGCAACTCAGCATGGCGGCTCACGTAGACCGCCGGCGACCAGGTGACGCGTTCGCCCTCGGTGAAGATCGGCCGCGGCAGCTCGAACTCGCGCAAGGCATTCGCCATCTCGAGCAGGCTATCGCCGTTCTTTGCGCCCTTCGCCATGTCGCCCAGGCCGTCGTACAGCACGAATAGAGTATCCAGTGAGGCCAGCCGCTGGTCGTCGAGCACCGCGCGAATTCTGCGCGCCAGTTCGCCGTGGATGCGCGCTGCGTCAGCGCTATCCTGCCGCGGCCCCGCAAGTAGATCGACGACCTCATCCTCGGTCGGGTCCGCACTGTCCCCGGCCGCAACCACGATAGACTTGAGCGATTTGCGCGCCGCTTCGAACAGCAGTGTTGCCGAAGAAACATCTCCATAGGCCTGCACCGCGCCCTGCCACGAGGAATTCAGGCCGTCTTCCGCGATCTCTCTTTGCCGGGCCAGGATCTGCCACAGTCCCACCTCGGCCTGGAACGCTCCCAGCGCATTGGAACGCAGCGTCTGATTCGAGACGCCGTCGATGCGGCCGGCGGCATCGATAAAATCCTTGATCGATGCATCGTCCAGCTCCGGAAATTCAACGAAAATGTCGTACCAGTCGTTCAATTGGGAGTACTTCACGGCCAGCAATCGCGCGGTATCGCTCGAAAGCGGCTTATCCGCAGGCCGCGCGCCGTCGATCGCGCTTACAATCAGATAAATCTGTGTAGGGCCGCCGAGCGTCACAATGCTGGAAGAGGCCACAATGGATTTCAGCAGGTCTTCAGGGCTCTCGGCAGATCCGAAGGACTGTGCCGAATCGTACGTATGGTGCAGGTTCCTCTCCCGCGCTAGGACCTCCTGCCAAACGCTCAGGCTGCCCGGGACCAGCGGCTCGCCCGCCGGACCCCATTGCAGGCGCGTGAGCAGCAGCAGCAGAGTGGAGTTTCTGGGGAACACGCTGCTTGCCGCATCCACGCTGGGAGCCCCGGACCGATAGGCCTCGTAGAGGCGCTTGAGCCGATCGCCCTGCATAAGACGCGCCTGTTGTTCGGGGCTCACGCGCGCCAGCGCATCGAAATATGCAGCCAGCCAGCCCTGATCCTTGGCCAGCAGGCGAGTGACAAACTCCCCCGGCGAATGCGGACTAACGCCAACCAGCGCTTCCCAGGCGGATGCCGCGGCTTCTCCTCCGGGTAATTGAACGACGCCGTTGAGAATGCACAACCGGCCACCATAAAAGTCGAGTACCGGCGCGTAAAACAACAGCCGCTTAAGTCCGGGCGACCGGAACAGAGCCGTCCTGGTCACCGGATCGAGCCGGGCCAGCGCCGAATAGAGCCGGTCAGCATTCTGGTCGTTGATCAGCAGGTCAAGCAGCGTCTCGCCGGCGCGTTGTTTCGCAGGAAGCAGCGCCAGCCAGTCGCCCTCGTGAAACAGGATCGGAATTCGCGTTGCCGGATAGGTGTATGTAAAAGGAGTGCCCTGCTGGAGGGATTGTTCCAGCCTCGTCAGCGGGAACCCGGAGTCGAGCGTAAGAAATGCGTGCTCCGCATTCGCGGTGATCAACGTCGCGCCCTTCGGTCCGCAGCCGTCTTCGAACTTATAGCCGAGGACTTTGATCAAAGGCCCAACATCGTCGCAACCGGCAACGCGGATCGCGCCGTCCGAGGTGGCAAGCGGTTGCAGTTGCCTCGCCTCCTGCACATACCGGTCTTCGAGTACCAGGTATTCCGTCTTCTTTCCTAGTTGATGGCCGTAGAGAAATGCATTGCGAGCCAGCAGCGCAAGCACGTCGGCGGGTTTGCTCTCCTGGCTGATGCCGGCCATGCGCAAGAACGACCGCAGCGGCCCCGGAATGATGATAGTCTGTGCCGGAGGGCTCGTCGCCTGCTCGTCGCCGGTACTCGCTCCTTGTCCGGAGTCTGCCGCTGCGGCAGTCGGGTATTGTCCGGCTATGGCATAGCGCGGTAAGCAATCGGCCAGTAAGAACGCGACCGCTACTGCAAACAAAAAGTGGAGACGATAGGTCTGTTTCATCTCGATACCCCGTTTAATTCCGTGGCCTGTTGGCCCGATTTAGGGACTTAATCGCGCGCGAATGGGAAATCGGCAGGATCTGCTCGCAAACCAGCGTAGCGAAAAACAACCCGCGTTCTACTCGGTTTTCCCTTGAGTTCCATTTCTATGCGCAGAATTAAAGCGAATTATTCTGCTTGGCAAATAATTTTTTTGACGGTAGCCGGGAAACTTCTCGCCAAAAATGAAATGCCTGAGGTGAAACCGGGTCGCCCTTGTCCGCATAACATCGTCTGGAGATCCGGGAAAATCAATCACCCGCGGCGGTGATCTGTTCACGTTTAGAGAGCCTATCAGGCAAACGAGACACTGAAAAGTCTTTTCTTTGTAATTTATCCAAGCCTTAAAACTCAAGGAATTCAGTGCTTTTGATCACCGATCAACCGCTGCCAAAGTGGCGCCAAAGTCGTGTGTGACAGGCCTCCTGAACGAATCCAGAAGACCGTGCGCTGGACAAGAGCTCATGCTGCACCAATAACAGTGCATTGCCTTTCCCGGTCGAATCTGCGCCTTATACCTTCGAAAAACGGCCACGCTGCAACCCTTCGCCCCAAGAAAATCGCTTTTCTTCTTGCCCGTCGATAGTTCTGTGAATACACTGGTTTGCGGCTTGAGAACCAGTGGCTTAGCCGCATGATTCGCCGCGGGAAGAATTCCATACCGGCAAGCCTCGTGCCCCAGCACGAACTCGGGCCCGAATTGAACTCATGAAGACGCGGTCGCAACCGCCAATGAAAGACGAGGCAAGCATGACTGAGAAGCTCTCCTTCGGTGAAAAGTTCGGCTACAGCTTGGGCGACATGGCCGCCAACTTCGTCTTCCAGGCCATGCTGGCTCTGCAACTGGATTTCTATACCGACACGTTTGGTCTGTCGGCAGCGCAGGCGGGAACCCTTTTCCTCGTCGTCGGACTGAGTGTGGCTTGCCTAAATCCCGTTATGGGAGTGATTGCCGATCGCACCAGCACGCGATGGGGCAAATTCCGCCCCTGGCTGTTGTGGACGGCGCTGCCATTCGGCATCATCTGCGTCCTCACCTTTACCACACCCGATATCAGCCCGGCAGCCAAGCTCATCTATGCGTGGACCACGTACATCCTGCTCAGGGTGATCTACACCATGAACAATGTACCGTACGCCACGCTCAACGCGGTCATGACCTCGGACCCGGACGAGCGTAACAGCATCTCGACTTATCGCCAGGTCGCCGCCAACTCCGCCGGCTTCATCGTGGGCAGTCTTGCCATTCCCATGGTCCGGTTCTTCGGCCACGGCAATGACGCGCGCGGCTATCAACTCACCATGGGGCTGTTCTCGATCCTAAGCATCATTTTCTTCATCGTCGCTTTCCTCGCCACAAAAGAGCGCATCCAGCCCGATCCTCAGCAGAAATCCGATCTGGGCCAGGATATGTCAGACCTTTTCAAGAATCGACCATGGGTCGTTCTGTTTCTGGCGACATTGTTTTATTTTGTGGCCATCGTGATTCGCGGCAACGTGATGCTGCCCTATTCCCGCTATCTTGCCCACAACCTGAACCTCTTCTCGTGGCTCAACGGATTCGGGCTGGCCGCGCTGATTGCTGGAGTGACCTGCTCCACGGCCGTAGCGAAACGCGTAGGCAAGCGCCAGCTCTTTATCGCCAGCATGATTCTCACCGGCGTCTTCGCCGCGGCGCTGCTGATGATTTCGCCGCATGCCACGGTCCTGATCGTCGCGACAGAAGTGCTGCGCCAATTCTCCTACGGATTGTCCGGGCCAATTATCTGGTCGATGATGGGCGACGTGGCCGACTATGGCGAGTGGAAAACGGGCCGCAGAGCCAGCGGCACCGTCACCTCCGCAGTTGTCTTCGCTCTCTGGGCGGGGTTGGCGCTCGGCGGCTTTATTGCCGGTCAGCTTTTCTCCTTGTACGGCTTTGTGTCGCAGGCCGCAACCCAGTCACCGCATGCGCAGCAGGGCATCCTGCTTACCGCCAGCATGTGGGCGGGTTTGGCGTTCTTTTCCGCCGCCGTCTGCATGATCTTCTACCCCATCAACCGCGAATTGAATCATAAGATCGCCAACGATCTGGCTGAGCGTCGCAAAAGGTTCGCGTCGGGTAAAACCTCATAGTTGTATCATTGCCTCGTCTTCGATCTCGCAACGGAGGGATTCATGCAGAGCAGGTCACGCATCGGCGTCCAGTCCACCGCGGCGGCAGTGCTCCTGCGCACATCGCCCATGCGCAAATCCTCGACGATCTCGTCCAGAAGTGTCGTCGCGGTCTTCCGTGCCGCCCACTCCAAATCGGAGCGCAGCAAATATCTTTCCGCCACCATCTCCAGAATCGGCCCTACATCCTGCGCCATGCCGCCATGCACCAGTACCAGGCTCTCCTGCAATCGCCGACGCGTCCTCGGGCTCACCTCTGCCTCGCTCAGAATGTGATGATTCGGCAACAATCTGCCGCGGCTCACTTCAAACTCAGGATCGCCCTCGGTTGCAGCGACGCCCTCGATCAGCTTGATCCCCGGCCAAACGCCGCCTGAGTCTTGCCAACCTCCGCCAGATCCGCCCAGCCACTCGCCGAGAATCGCGCGCGCCGCCACCACGCGCCGTTCCGCTTCATCGAGTGGCCCCGTCAGCGACTGCGCCTGCCCCGTCGCCCTCATGCACACCGCAATCAACGAAGCCAGCAGCGTCGTCGAAACGGCCAACCGCGATCCCTTGGGAATGTTGTTCACCTGGCTGACGATCTCTATTCCCAATCCTCTTGGGCCCAGCCCCTCGCCCCCGGTCAACTGCCCCAGAATTGACGCGAGCGGCTGCCCCGAGCCTTCCATTCCCGGCGGCACAATGCCCGACGCGATCACCGCCGCCTTCAGCAGTCCCAGATAATCGCGGCCGAAATCGAACAGCTCCTGAAGGTCGCTGATCTCCGCCGTCGCATCCAGATCGACGCTCACCAGCCGAATCACTGGGCGATCGATGACGCGAAGATAAGTCTCTACGGGAGGCTTCGGCGTGCCCGCATTCGATCCCCCACCCGTATCGTGAATCGCAAGCTCGTGAATTGCCAGATCGATCGACACGTTCAGCACGCGCGCCATCTCCGGCAGATCCATGCCCAGAAAAAAGATGTCGCTCCAGCCGCTGTGGCTCAGGTCCATCCGCACCGGCGTAGCCTCGTGCAAAATCGGAAACGCATCGTTATTGTCGCGCTTGAGCAGTTCCGGTCGCAGGCGCAACGCATAATCGGCGGGGTGCCCGGCGCGAAACATCCATTGATTTCCGCGCACTGATCGCACGCTTCGTCGCACCTGGTCGGCCAACGTCTGAAACGCCAGCCCGCGATAAGCTGCGGCCAGCGCGCTTGAAAGGCCGTCGCTCGGCCCATCGCGCTTCTCGGCGGCGAGAAAGATGCCGATCGCTTCTTCAAACCGTCTGTTCAGGAACTTTTCGTATCCGTCGAAGGGAATGAGCGCTCCGCGCGGAATCAGCGCCCGGCCTGTCCCATTCGATCCACTTCTTGCCGGCAAATGAAATCGATGAATGGCGTAAAGGAAAAAAAGCGCCCGCACGCGCTCATAGAGGTTCTCGCTCGAGTGCCTGAGCTGCCCGAGCTCCTTCAATTCGCCCAGCAATTGTTCAGTCGAGGCGGTCCGGGAAAAATCATCGAGAGAGCGATTCCGAATCTGCGCGTCAGGCGACGTAATAATCGTCCACAGTTCGCTCACGCGCCCTCTCCCTTCGCGGAGAGCGCTTCACGAGCGGCCAGTACATTCACGATCTGAGTCAAAACATTCTCGCGATCCTGTCCGCTCAGGGCCAACGCGAGCTGCGCATTAAACAGTCCATATTTCACGCCCACGTCGAAGCGCTGCCCCGTCTGGATCATTGCCAGATACTGTTCGCGCTCGGCCAGCATCGCGAGCGCCGCCGAAAGGCTCACGCGTCCCTTTGAGGACTCGCCCAGCATGCCGGAGAGAATCTCAAAAATCGCCGGAGTGAACACGTGCATGCCGTAGAAGCACAGATATTGCCCGCTGCGCAGGCCGGGAACAGTTAAATGTTGCTCCGCTTCAGTCGGTGTCGGCTTCTCGCGCACCGTTTCCACGCGATACATGCCCGGTTTGCCCGGCACCGGCTGCCCTCCGATGGTTCCATAAAAGGGAAGCAGGCTCTCTCGTGTCACCTGCACGGCGGAGATTGCGCAGCCTTCGTTGGCCGCCGCGTCCACCAGCCTCTTCGCGCTGCCGCTTGCTTCCTTGCCAACATAGATATGATCGCCAACAAAGTGCAGAAACGGCTCGTCCTTGACGAACCCCTTGGAACTGAACACCGCGTCCGCGTATCCTCGGGCCTCTTTTTGTTCGATGAACGTGAGGCGCGCGCCGTCGTCGGCAAGCAGCCGCGCGTAGGGTTCCTCATCGCCCGGCCACACCACGATACACACATCCGTAATGCCTGCGCGCACCGCTTCCCGCACCACCAGGCTGAGCACCGAGCGCTCCACGCCTTGCTGGTCGAACAGCGTTTGCATCGGCAGATTGCGCTGGTTTTTGCCCGCCGCAGTGACCACGGCTTTTCTGATTTGCATGTCGATCATTCTAGCGCGGCCAACGTCTCATCTCATTGCCGCATATTGCCTGGCTCTTTCAGTGAGCCCGGATTTCACTTTGTGCCAACCCACGCTTCGCACAGCGAACCACTCCCGCACGCCGCCGGCCTAGCTCACTGCCTGCACCGAACCTTTGCCGGCCAGTTCTTCTACGCGCTCCACCCAACCTCGATCGGCCGCCACACTCATGCCTTCCGGCTCCAAGATCACCGCGTACTCGCCTTTTTTCTCGAGCTGCAGCATCACTTTTCCGGGCCCCGGCGCAGCCTCCGCGGCGCTCTTCAGTTGCGCCAGAATATCTTCGGTCGCGCGGTCCAGATTGATCCGGATTCGCACGCCGCCCGGCAGCTTCACCTGCACCTCTTCAAGCGGTTGCACCTGGCTCACCGCGATCTTCGGTGCCGCATCTTCATCGCCCATGAGTGTTCCGCGCACCAGCACTGGCGCCTCAATCTTCAACTGCTCGGCCAGCTTCTCGTAGTCGCGCGCAAAGCAGATCAGCTCCATCTTGCCGGTCGCGTCTTCCAGTGTCCCCTGCGCGTACAGCCGTTGGTCCTTCTTGCTTTTGCGCGGCGTCACTCCAGCAAGCATTCCCGCCACCTGAATCTCATCCGCCATGTCCGACTGCGCGCCAAAGCGCCTCTCCGGCGGCTTGCGCTCCAGCGCCTCGGCCACCGTAATCACGCCGGTCAGGTTGCGCAGCTTTTCGGCATACTTGTCGAGCGGATGCCCCGACACAAAAAATCCCAGCACTTCCTTCTCATTGGCCAGCCGCTCGCCTTCTTCCCAGTCGGCCGCAGGCGGCAACGCATCGGCCTCGCGCCCGCGCGCCGGCGTCTCGTCGAATAGCCCAAATAATCCGCTCTGCCCTTGCTCCGCATCGCGCTGCGCCTTCTGCGCCCGCTCCATAGCCTTGTCCACTGCCGCCATCAACTGCCCGCGCGTGCCCAGCGAGTCCAACGCGCCCGCCTTGATCAGCGATTCAATCACTCGCTTGTTCATCAGCCGCAGATCGACCTTCTCGCAAAACTCCCAGAAGCTTTCGAACTGCCCTCCTGCTTCCGCGCGAGCTTTCAAAATCGACTCAATCGCATTGCCGCCCACATTTTTTACCGCGGTCAGCCCGAATCGAATCGCCTGGCGATCCTCAGTAATGTGCGGGGTAAATTGCGCACCGCTCACCTGCACATCGGGTGGCTCCACGCGAATCCCTATCTCGCGACATTCGCCGATGTACTTCACCACGCTTTCGGGCTTCGAGGTTTCTGAGGTCAGCAGCGCCGCCATAAACTCCACGGGATAGTGCGTCTTGAGATACGCCGTCTGGTAGGCCAGCAACGAATATGCCGCCGAATGCGACTTATTAAATCCGTATCCCGAAAACTTCTCCATCTGGTCGAAGATCTCGCCCACCGCGCCTTTGGGATGTCCGAGGGCCGCGGCTCCGCTCATAAAGCGGTCGCGCTGCTCGGCCATCGCCTGCGCATTCTTTTTGCCCATCGCGCGCCGCAACAAGTCAGCTTCGCCCAGGCTGTAGCTCGCCAGCACGTTGGCGATGCGCATCACCTGTTCCTGGTAAACGATCACCCCAAACGAATCTTTCAGAATCCCTTCGAGTTCCGGCACCAGAAACTCCACTTTGCGGCGTCCCCACTTCCGCTCGATAAAGTCGTCGATCATCGCCATCGGCCCCGGACGATAAAGCGCGTTCAGCGCCGTCAAATCTTCAACATTATCCGGCTTGTAGCGCCGCAAAATGTCCCTCATCCCGCTGGACTCAAACTGAAACACGCCGGAAGTGAGCGCCGAGTGAAACACCTTCTTGAAAGTCTCCTCATCGCTCGGTGGAATCGCCTCAATATCCAGCTTCTCTCCGCGATGCTGCGCGATCAGTTTGATGCAGTCGTCAATGATCGTCAGCGTGGTCAGGCCCAGAAAGTCCATCTTCAGCAGGCCCATCTTTTCCACGGACTTCATATCGTACGCGGTTACGATTTCGTCGTTCTTCGTGCGGTTCAGCGGCACCAGTTCCGTCAGCGGCCGCGGCGCAATCACCACTGCCGAGGCATGAACGCCCGCCCCGCGCACCAGTCCCTCCAGCTTCTTTGCCGTATCAATCAGCTCGCGAACCTGCTTGTCGTTGTCGTACGCCTTGCGCAGATCCGGCACTTCTTCGAGCGCCTTGTCCAGCGAAATCCCAATCGTTGCCGGCACCAGCTTCGCAATCCTGTCCACGTCGCCGTACGGCATATCCAGCGCGCGCCCGCAATCCTTGATCGCTGCCTTGGCCGCCATCGTGTTGAACGTGATGATCTGCGCTACCTGCTCGCGCCCGTATTTGCGCGTCACATAATCGATCACCTCGCCGCGCCGGTTCATGCAGAAGTCTACGTCGATATCGGGCATCGTCACGCGCTCGGGATTCAGGAAGCGCTCGAAGAGCAGCACACTTTGCAGCGGGTCGATATTCGTGATCTCCATGACGTAGGCCACCAGCGAGCCCGTCGCCGATCCGCGCCCCGGCCCCACGGGAATTCCGTGATCGCGCGCGTACTTGATAAAGTCCCACACGATCAGGAAGTAGCCGGAGAAGTTCATCTGCTTGATCATCGCGATCTCGTAATTGAGTCGCGTCTCGTATTCCTCAATCGTGGAGCGCAGAACTCCGCGCACTTCCAACTGCCTTATAGCCGTGTCAATGCGTTTGCGCAATCCCTCGCGGCACACTTTTTCAAAGTAGCTGTCGACGGTGTGGCCTTGCGGCACAGAGAACTCGGGGAAGGGAGTGTCGACCGCGCGCATCTTCAGGTTGCAGCGCTCCGCAATCTCCATCGTCCGGCTCAACACCGCCGGCGAATCCTTGAACACCCGCGACATCTCGTCCGCGCTCTTTACGAAAAACTGGTCGCTGTCGAATCTGAGGCGTTCGGTCTCGTGAATTTTTGAGCCAGTCTGCACGCAAAGCATCACGTCGTGCGCGTGCGAATCCTCGCCGCACAGGTAATGCGAATCGTTGGTCGCCACCAGCGGAATCTCCAGCTCCCGTTCCAGGCGATACAAATCGGCCTGAATGTTTTTCTCCGCTTCCAGTCCCTGATCCTGAATTTCTAGGAAGAAATTCCCCTTGCCGAAGATATCTTGATATTGCTTTGCCGAAGCCACGGCCCTTTCGTACTCGCCATTCATCAGCGACTCGCACAACTCGCCGCTCAGGCAGCCGGAAAATCCAATCAGCCCCTTGCAGTTCGCCGCAAGATACTTCTTGCTCACCCGCGGCTTCCTGTAAAACCCGTGCAGGCTCGCCTCCGACGTCAGCCGAATCAGGTTCTGGTAGCCCTCTTCGTTTTGTGCCAGCACCAGCAGGTGGTTGTACTCGCTGACCCGCGATTTGCCTCTCGATGTCAGGCTGCCGTTGCCGGAGTCGCTTCCGTTCCTTGCCAGCTCCGCGCGATGATCCTCTCCTTTGCACACGTAAAGCTCGCAGCCCAGAATCGGCTTCACGCCCTTTTGCTTGGCGGCATCAAAAAAGTGCACGGCTCCGTAGATATTTCCGTGGTCCGTCATGGCGACAGACTTCTGCCCCAGCGCCGCCACGCGATCGACGAGCTTGTAGACATCGCAAGCGCCATCCAGCAGCGAATATTCCGTATGCAAATGCAGGTGCGTGAATTCTGGCATGACTAACTTTTATTCTAGTCGTCAGACGGCCCACCAGATTCTGCGTCGGAAACAGTTGAAATCCAGTCCGATTGAGGAAAAATGGTTGAAGGGACCGATGCGAGTCTCAAGACGGCAGAAGGTTGAAGCAGGCCCAGCTTGGACCCGTGATTGCAAGCCTGCCAGAGCTGCTGGCGCAAAACGACATCGGTTACTTGCCAATTACCGGTTGGCCTGGAAATGTGGGTAATGATGATGGTGATGGTGATGGTGGTGGTGGTGGCGATGGATGACCACTACGACCTACGCCTGCGCCGCATAGGGTACCGCGAGGCAGAGGGTGAGCATGAGTCCGAGCAGAATCTTTTTCATAGCTTAGTATCCCGGCCGCCGAATCTGAATACAGAGCTACTCTGACCATTGCGTGTGGGCTTGGAATCGCAAAGGCCGCCTGGAGCAAACTCGCCAAACCGCGAACCAGGCCAGCCCCCGTTTGGCTCGTCGGCCAGATTGCCCGCCCGACTGGTAGGGCTGCTGTTGCCTCTACCTGCTCAACCCGCTTTTCTCTCCTGTCCCTTTAACCCGCCCATTGGTATACTTAAGGATGTGACTACTTCTGCCGTCGAAACCATTCCCCATCACGGCCCCCATGACAGTTCGGGCAACCCTTCCGTGGGCAAAAAGAAGGTTTTGTTGCTCAAACCACGAGGGTTTTGCGCCGGCGTGGTGCGCGCCATTGACATCGTTAAAATTGCTCTCGAAACCTTTGGCGCGCCAATTTATGTTCGCCGTGAAATCGTCCATAACCGCTATGTTGTGAACGAGTTGGCGGAAAATGGCGCAATCTTTGTGCACGAGATCGACGACGTTCCTGACGGCCAGCGCGTCATATACAGCGCCCATGGCGTGTCGCCTGCCGTCCGCGAGCGCAGCAAAGCCCGCAATCTCAGGGTGATTGACGCCACCTGTCCGCTGGTCACCAAGGTCCACTTTGAAGCCGTCAAATTTGCCAAGGAAGGCTATTCGCTGGTGCTCATCGGCCACCGTGACCACGACGAAATCGAGGGCACGCTGGGCGAAGCACCCAATGTAACCCAAGTGGTTTCAAACGTTGCCGAGGTTGAAGTGCTCGAGATTCCCAACCCCGACCGCGTGGCTTACCTTACCCAGACCACACTCTCGCTCGACGAGGCCCGCGACATCATCCACGCGCTCAAAATCAAGTTTCCCCATATCGTCGGCCCGCACTCGCAGGACATTTGCTACGCCACTGAAAACCGCCAGGTGGCCGTACGCAATGTGGCCCACAACGCGGACCTCGTGCTTGTCGTCGGGTCAACAAACAGCTCCAACTCCAACCGTCTCGTCGAGGTTTCACGCAATCTCGGCACCATCGGGTATCTCATCGATAACTCCCAGGCCATTGATCCCAAATGGCTCGCCGGCGTTACCAACGTTGCCGTTACCGCCGGCGCTTCGGCCCCGGAGATCCTGGTTGAAGACGTGGTCAGTTATCTGCGCCAGAACGGCTACGAGGATGTCGAAGAGGTTGAGGTGATGCCGGAGAACGTAAGGTTCGGCCTTCCTCCTGAGATTGTGCAAGCCATTGGCAGTGCGGGCGGCGCCGAGCAGGTTCCGGTTCGCTAGCCGAGCTTAGAGCGCATTCATTTGCAGCGCATCAGGCCAGAACGAATCAAACGGATGCGCAATGCATCAGAACATCAACACTGTTTTCGTGTTCCAGTTGAGGGTTCGTTTTTTTTGAGATTCCATGACTCCTGAACCGCAGAAATCGTCCGCCGCGTCGTTTCATCCAGCCGCAGCCTCGAATTTCGCCCGGCCTAATCTTGGCCAACCCAGTCTCGCCCAGCCCCGCTTTGGCCGAATCGACGCAGACCTGGCCGATGTCGAGTCCTCGATTGATCACGCCCGCGACTTCGTCTTCTCCCTGCAGCACCCCGATGGCTACTGGTGCAGCGAGCTTGAGGCCGACTCGATGCTCGAGGCCGACTACATTTTCCTCCATACCCTGCTAGAAAGTGGCGATCCCGGCCGCCTCAAGCGCGCCTGCGCGGAGATGATGCGCTACCAGAACAACGACGGCAGTTGGAGCATCTATCCCGGCGGACCCGGCAACGTCTCGCTCTCCGTCAAGTGCTACTCCGCGGCCAAGCTGATGGCCATCAGCCCTTCTGACCCGCGCCTCGCCAAGTGCCGCGAGTGGGTTCTCGCGCATGGCGGCGTCACCGCTTGCAACACTTTCACCAAAATGTACCTGTGCGCGCTCGGCCAGTACGACTACGACGCCGTCCCCGCAATTCCGCCGGAGATCGTTCTTTTTCCCAAATGGTTCTACTTCAATATCTACGAGATCTCTGCTTGGTCGCGCTCGATTCTTGTGCCGCTGGCGATCATGTACGCCAAGAAACCGTACAAGAAGATTCCGCCGGAGCAGGGAATTGACGAATTGTTCGTCGGGGGCCGCGCCAACTCCATCCTGCGCGTGCGCATCGATCGCAAGCACCCTATCTCCTGGCGCAATTTGTTCCTCATCTTCGACCGCCTCATGCACTGGTCTGAAGCCATCCATATTCGCCCGCTGCGCCGGCTCGCGATGAAGCGCGCGGAGAAGTGGATGCTCGATCGTCTCGAGATGACCGACGGCCTTGGCGCCATCTATCCCGCCATGCTCAACGCCATCATCGCGCTGCGCTGCCTTGGCTACTCTGAAGACGATCCGCAGGTCATTCGCGCGCGCGATGAGTTTGAGAAGCTGGGCATCGAGCAGCCGGCCACGCCCGAAATGCCCGAGCCGACCTTCCGCATGACGCCCTGCATGAGCCCCGTGTGGGATACGGCGCAGGCGGTTTATGCTCTCGGCGAAGCCGGCGTTCCGCGCACCGATCCGCGCATGATCAAGGCAGTCGACTGGATGCTCGCCAAAGAAGTTCGTCACAAAGGCGACTGGGCAGTCAAGGTTCCCAAAACCGAGCCGGGAGGCTGGTACTTCGAGTTCAACAACGAGTTTTATCCTGACACCGACGACACCGCGCAGGTTCTGCTCGCGCTCAGCAAGGTTGACAATCCCCGCGAGCGCTATCAGCACCAGATCGCGCAGCGCGCCATTGAGTGGGAGTTCGCCATGCAGTGCCGCAACGGCGGTTGGGGTAGCTTCGACAAAGACAACACCAAAATGATCTTTCAGTACATCCCCTTCGCGGATCACAATGCCATGCTCGATCCGCCCAGCGCGGACATTACCGGCCGCATGCTTGAGATGCTCGCCGTCTACGGTTACACACGCGCCGACAAGCGCGTCGAGCAGGCCATCAAATTCATCTTCGGTGCGCAGGAGCCGGACGGAAGCTGGTTTGGCCGCTGGGGCGTGAATTATCTGTATGGCACATTTCTAGTGTTGCGCGGCCTCGATGCAATTGGCGTCGATCACCTTGAGCCGCAGATTCAACAGGCGGCAGAGTGGATTCGCATGGTCCAGAACTCCGACGGCGGCTGGGGCGAAACCTGCGGCAGCTATGACGATCCCGACACGCGCGGCGTCGGCCCCAGCACTCCCTCGCAGACCGCATGGGCAATGCTCGGGCTGCTAGCCGCCGGCGACGACCGATCTGACTCGGTGGCCAAAGGCGTGCGCTGGCTACTCGCTCGACAACTTGCCGACGGAAGCTGGGACGAGTCGATGGGTGAGGGATCTGCTCGACAGGGAATCATCACCGGAACCGGATTCCCCAAGGTTTTCTATCTGGCTTACACGATGTATCGCCATTACTTCCCGCTCATGGCGCTCACGACATACAAGCGCGCGATGGAACGGAAGGACAGCCACTAGCTTCGAGCTTTGGTGGGTTTGATAAGTGCTTAACGATTTTCGATGTGGTTTTTGGCTAGAGGCTAGGAGCTAGAAGCTAGAAGCAGACACGGAGGGTTTACCCGAATATGGCAGTTCCAATCTCACAGATGTGGACGGTCGCAACATACGTACTGAAGAAGCGCCTCACAGGAGAAAAGCGCTATCCGCTCGTGCTCATGCTCGAGCCGCTCTTCCGCTGCAACCTGGCCTGCGCCGGCTGCGGCAAGGTGCAATATCCGCCCCACATCCTCAAAAAGCAGCTCACGCCCGAGCAATGCTTCGCCGCCATCGAGGAATGTGGCGCGCCTATGGTCTCCCTCCCAGGCGGCGAGCCGTTGTTGCATCCCCACATCGTCGAGATCGTCAACGGCCTCATCGCGCGCAAAAAGTACATCTACCTCTGCACCAATGCTCTCGAATTGAAGTGCCGCCTGCCGGAGTTCACGCCGTCAAAATATCTGACGTTCTCCGTCCACCTCGACGGCCGTCGCGACGAGCACGATTTCTCCGTCTGCCGCGAGGGCGGCTATGACATCGCCGTCGAAGGCGTCAAGGAGGCCGTCAAGCGCGGCTTCCGCGTCACGACCAACGCAACCTTTTTTGACGGCACGGATCCCAATCATGTCCGCGCCTTCTTCGATGAGGTCATGTCCATCGGCATCGAGGGCATCGTGCTCTCCCCCGGCTACAGCTACGACAAGGCGCCCGACCAAAAGCACTTCATGGGCCGCGCCCGCGTGCGCCGCCTCTTTCGCGCCATTCTGTCGAATCGCAAAAAGACGTGGAAGTTCAACATGTCGCCGCTGTTCCTCGAATTTCTGATGGGCGACCGCAACTATGAATGCACGCCCTGGGGCTCGCCGGCCTTCAATATCTTTGGCTGGCAGCGGCCCTGCTACCTGCTCCAGGATGGTTACACCGAAACTTTCAAAGAGTTGATGGAGACCACGAAGTGGGAAGAGTACGGCGTCGCCAGCGGCAATCCCAAGTGCGCAAACTGCATGGTCAGTTGCGGCTACGAACCCTCCGCGGTGCTCGAAGGCTTCGGCACTCTCAAGGGCTTTCTCGCCATGGTGCGCGGCACCTTCTCGCTCTATCCTGACCAGCACGCGCTCAACTTGCTGAATGAACCGATGCCACACGGCCCGTCGTCGCTGGTGAAGATTCAGGAGCCGGAGCGCGAACTGGCCAAGTTGTGATTTGTTTCACGAGAGCCGGGCACGTTCTGAGCTTGTTTGCCGTTTGTCGTTCGGGGTACCGGGAAACTAGCCCCGCTAACTCCGCTAGCACCGCTAAGAGGATCGCATGACCGCCGAAGTACTGAAGTACACGCTGGAACAGGTCGAAGCGCTGGAGCTGGCTCCGGGCACCGAGCATGAACAGCTCGAAGGCTCCGTCCCCTCGCTCGCCACCGAGCAGGATCTGAAAAACGCTCTCGAAAAAGCCTTCGACTATCGCGGCGACATCACCATCACCCTCAAGTCCGGCGAAAAAATCGAAGCCTACATCTTCAATCGTCAGGCCGGCGCAACGCTGGCCGATTCGTTTGTGCAGTACTTTACTCCCAAGTCAGACGACAAGCGCAAGCTCGCATACGACCAGATCGCCCGCCTAGAGTTTTCAGGGAAAGACCGCGCCGCAGGCAAGCATTGGGAAGACTGGGTCAAGGCCTACACCGAAAAGAAAGCCGCCGGCGAAAAGAACATCGCGCTGGTTCCTGACGCGCTGGAGTAAGAAAACTGTCGGTGGAGACAATCGCCAGTCGCTGGGCCGCCCTCTTTTCAGCTGCACTAATTAGCTTCGACGTAGTGCCGATGCATCGCGGATTTCACTTTCGCCTTTTGCAAGGCCCCTCTCCTAAGTGGCTCGGTCGGACAGACCGTGAAATCTGCGAATAGATAGACTCCGGACGCCGGCGATGCGTAATTCTTCCTTTCGCTCGGCTTTACGCCAGCGATAAGCCAGTCCATCACCTGATCCCAAGAGGAGACATCGGGCTCGTACTCGTGATGGGTTCCTATTTGCCAAATTCGGAGTTGGCGGTCTCCGCTATAAAAATGAGCGCGACCGTGAAACGTCGTACAGCTTTCTGCAGCATGAAGGCTGAAGTTTGCGCCCGCGACAATGAAGCACAGGACTATAGCTCGCACAGGTGCTCCTGATTAGGTCGAGAGCAATTATGCTCCATATTACTCGCGACCCTGCGAGTCACAAGAATTCAGATCGGCATTCACGCCAGCAATTTCGGCTTTTGCCCCAGCACGATCGCGACAGGGAAAGCGTTCTTATCAAAGGAGACGAAAGTCTCTCCGCCCAGCCATTGTCCCTCGTAGGCCATGACGCCATCGGCAAAATCACCGCCCGCATTCATGACCGCCATTCCTGCTTCGACCGCCGGCCGATTGATCTCTACATTGCCCGCGTCGAGCAGCACGCGCAGTGCGGCTGTTATGTCCTCCTGTTTGAACTTGTAAACGCTGCGCAGCACCGCGACGAACTCGCAGACACAGGTCAACGAAACCGCGATCACCTCCGCGTCGCGAAGAAAAGTGGCCGCGGCGCGCGCCTGCCTCGCGTGGTTGCGAACGGCGGCACGGATCAGCACGTTGCTATCGACGATCATCTTCATCGCATTCCCGACCAGCCACGGTCTGTGGCCTTTAATATCTCGCCAATCGCCGCCGTCTTTCGTGTTTTGCCGGCGAGCACGCCAATAAAATCCTCAATGCTGCCCGTCTTTCTTGCAGCCGAGATCATTCCTTTGCCGCCCGGCATCAGTTCCAGTTCGATCTTCTCGCCCGGTTTCACGCCCATATGCCGCAGCACGTCTTTCCTGAACGTAACCTGCCCCCGCGCCGTAACCGTCAATGTTGCCATGGAAAACTCCTTGAAAACTGAAGCAATAGCGCCATTGTAATGCGAATCTGCATGAAAACTGCAGAGGAATTTTCCCCACCCCCTGCACCGGGGTAATAAGGCAGTATCACATGAAAAGATAAGGCAATTATGCAATGAAAGAAATAATGCAATTATCAATTACAAAGTAATGGATAATTGCATGACAATGGTAATGCGATGGAGCATGAGTGAGTAATGCAAATCTGCATGATGCATCTTTGCAGTATTTTGCGGAGAAGCTTGTCACGCCCGGAATGTCCCCGGGATCCGTCCGCCCCATTCGCCTATAGGTGCTTAACGATAGCCGTCGGAGCCGGCCCCGTCTTGCCGTTCAGCAGCCAGTCGAGCGCCGTCCGAAGATCCGCCTCGCGCGCCTCGCCCTGCAGCCGGCAGATCACCTCGCCGTTCTCATCGAGGATTAGAGTTGCGGGTAGTTCTATGCCAAGTCCCAGCCGGCTCAGCATGTCCGTATCCGCGCCTGTCCACACCTCGAGGCCGGGACCGTTGGCCTTCATGAAGGCATCGATCTTGGCACGCCCGCCCTTGGAATCCCCGTTTTCATCCTCGGAGATCTCGAGGAATCGAACCTTCTTCGCGGAATACTCTGTGTTCAGGCGGGTCAATAGCGGCAACTCTTCGCGGCAGGGTCCGCACCAGGTCGCCCAGAAATTCACTACGGCAATAGAGCCGCGCAGATCCGCGAGGCCTTTCCTGCCCCCCGACAGATCCTTGAACTCCAGGTTAGGCACCGGCTTGGCCTCGGTAGCTTGAGACACACCCAGCGCAAACATCGCGGCCATCGCAAGAATTGCGCGCTTACTCATTTATTTTTCTCCTCTGTTGTCGCCGGCGTTTGCGAGCTTGGCGCTCCGCCCTGTCCCCGCCGCTTAGAATAGAGCATGTCCGCGCGCCACCAAATTGGCTCCGCTAACGCCGCTGACTCGCTATGAAGATATTCCTCACCGGCGCTACCGGCTTTGTCGGCCATCATGTGGCGAAGGCCCTTGCCGCCGAGGGCGCCGATCTGCGCCTTCTCACGCGCCAAACCAGCAACCTCGCAAATCTCGAGGGGATCAAGGGCGAAACCGTCGTCGGCGACCTCGCCGAACCTGCGTCTCTCAAATCCGTCCTCGCCGGCTGCGACGCCGTTGTTCACGTTGCCGCGGACTATCGCCTCTGGATTCCCGACCCCGCCGCCATGTACACGGCCAACGTCGACGGTACAAGGGACCTGCTAAGGATGGCCCACGAAGCCCAGATCAAGCGCATTGTCTACACGTCTTCAGTCGCCACCATGCACTTCCGTAGAGACGGCCTAGTCATTAATGAGGACACGCCCGTCTCACTCGCCGACATGGTTGGCCACTACAAGCGCTCCAAATTTCTCGCGGAGCAGGAAGCCATCTCCGCCGCTGAAAAGGGTCAGCAGGTCATTATCCTCAACCCCACAACCCCCATCGGTCCCAACGACCGCAAGCCCACGCCCACCGGCCGCATCTTCGTCGACTTCCTCAACGGCAAATTCCCCGCCTATATGGAGACGGGCTTGAATCTCGTCGACGTCTCTGAAGTCGCTCGCACCCACGTTCTCGCGCTTACTCAGGGCACGCCGGGACGCCGCTACATCCTCGGCGGCGAAAACCTCACCCTCAAGCAGATCCTCGACAAAATGTCGGCCATCACGGGCATTCCTTCGCCCACCGTCAAAATTCCCTTCGCCGTCGCCGCCACCTACGCGTTCTTCGAGGAGTGGATCACCGGCCGCATCCGCGGCAAAGAGCCCCGCGCGACACTTGAAGAAGTCCGCATGGGCCGCAAGAAGATGTACGCCTCAAGCGCACGCGCACAGCAGGAACTCGACTTCGAGATCAAGCCCGTCAACCCAGCAATGCGCGCCGCGATCGACTGGTTCCGCTCGAACGGCTACGCGCCCGCCAACTCAGCGCAGGTTCGCGCCCAAAAACAAACATGACCCGCGTCGCCATCATCGCCGCCTTCCCCGGCGAGCTCAAGCCGCTCGTCCGCAACTGGCCGCACAGCACTCGCGATGGCACGTACTTCTGGGTGCAGCGCGGCGGCAAAAAAGAGTGGGAAGAAGAATGGATCGCCGCCTGCGCCGGTGCTGGCCAGTCCGCCGCAACGCGCGCCTTCGCCGCGATCGAAGCGGGCGGGCCAATTGATCTTGTTTTTTCCATCGGCTGGGCCGGAGCGCTTCGCGCCGAAATCGCTCCCGGCACCGCGCACAATGTCGCCGGCGTCATCGACGTTCGCACCGGCGAGCGTTTCAACTGCGATGCAGGCGCCGGAGGCCTTTGGCTTGCCACCAGCCCCACAGTCGCCGACGCCGCCGAGAAGAAACGCCTCGCCTCCGCCTACCCCGCTTCCCTAGTTGACATGGAAGCCGGGGCCGTCGCCCGCCTTGCCGCCATGCGCGGCATCCCCTTCTACTGCATCAAAGGCGTGAGCGACGGCCTCACCGACGGCCTGCCCGATTTCAATCGATTTCTCTCTCCCGCCGGACAATTCGAGCTCGGCCGGTTTACTCTTTTTGCCATTCTTCGCCCCTGGCACTGGCCCTCGCTCATCCAGATGGGCGAGAATAGTAAGCGGGCTTCCCAAAGCATCGCGGAGTTACTGCTCGAGTTCCTTGACGAACGAGGTCACAGCGGCGAATAGCATGGCTACCCAAATCCTGCGTCCCAAATTTCAGGTCGATACAAAAATCCCCGCCACCATGCGCGCAGTCGTTTATCGCGGCATTAATGACATGCGCCTTGAGACGGTCCCCGTCCCGCGCATCGGCCCCGGTGAGTTGCTTATCAAGATCGCCACTTGCGGCGTCTGCGGCACCGATCTCAAAAAAATCCACAGTGGCTCGCACTCCGCGCCGCGCATCTTCGGCCATGAGATGGCCGGCGTGGTCGCCGAAGTAGGCGCGGGCGTCACCAAATTCGCCGTCGGCGACCGCGTCATGAGCTTCCACCATGTTCCCTGCGGCGAGTGCTACTACTGCCGCAAGAACACTCCCGCGCAGTGCCCGCTCTATAAGCAGACCGGCGCCACAGCCGGCTTCGAGCCTTCCGGCGGCGGCTTTGCAGAATACATCCGCGTCATGGACTTCGTCGTCAACTACGGCGGCGTCGTCCCGATCCCCGACGGCGTGCCCTTCGAGCAGGCCGCATTCGTTGAGCCGTTGAACACCGTGCTCAAGGGCATTAAGCTCCTTAACCTCGCGCCCGACGATACAGTCCTCGTCATTGGCCAGGGACCGATCGGCCTCATGCACGCGGCGCTTTCGAAAAGGATCGGCGCGCGCGTCCTCACCTCTGATCTTTTTGCCGAACGCCACGCCATCGCCGCTCGCTTCGGCCTCACCAATTCCATCCATGCCGGAACTGAAAACGTCGTCGAGCGCGTCCTCGCTGAGACTGAAGGCCGCGGTGCAGATGCGGTCATCATCGCCGTTGGCGGCAACGCGCTCATCCGCACCGCCATGGACGCGGTCCGTCCCGGCGGCAAAGTCATGCTCTTCGCTCAAACCCAGCACGGCGAAGCCACATTCGACCCCGCCGCCGTTTGCGTGGACGAGAAGACCCTCATCGGCTCATACTCTTCCTCGTTCCCAATTCTCGACGAGGTCACGGCCCTGGTCTTCGACGGCTACCGCAACGGATTCGACCTCACCCAATTAATCTCGCACCGTTTTCCGTTTGAAGATGCGGCAGCGGCAATCGAAATCGCGTCGCACCCCCAGCCTGGCTCAATGAAAATCATGTTGGAGCCAGTGCCAGGCGCCGGAGCGGAGTAAGGGAGAATCGAGAAGCTGATGTCTCCTACGGTTAAAGGCGCGATCCTCCACGGCCGCAAGACCGTCAAGACCGTTGTCGATGGTGGCCGCAAGAAGGTCGAAAACGTTGTCGAGGGCGGCCTCAATACAGTCGAAACCGTCGTCGAGGTGGGCCTGAACACGGTCGAGTCGGTCGTGGAAAAAGGCCGCAAGACCGTCGAAACCGTTGTTCATCATGGCCGCAAGACAGTTGAGAACGCTCTTTTTCACGGGCGCAGCACCATGCGCGCCGCCGTCCTACACGGCCGCGAAGATATTCGCATCGAGCAGGTTCCCATTCCCAAAGCCGCAGCCGGCGAACTTGTCGTTCGCGTCGGCGCGGCGCTCACTTGCGGCACCGATCTCAAAGTTTTTCGCCGCGGATATCACGCGCGCATGATTGTTCCTCCCGCGCTCTTCGGACACGAGCTTGCCGGAACCGTCGTCGAAGCGGGCGAGGGAGTCTCCGAATTCTCTCCGGGCGACCGCGTTGTCGCGCTCAACTCCGCTCCTTGCGGCCTGTGCTACTTCTGCCTGCGCGGCCAGGAGAACCTTTGCGACGACTTAATTTTCAACAACGGTGCATATGCCGAGTTCATCAAAATTCCTGAGCGCATCGTCTCGAAGAACACGCTGGTCATTCCGGAGAATGTGCCGCTTGAGCACGCGGCTCTCACCGAGCCGCTGGCCTGCGCCGTGCATGGACTCGAGGATTCCGGTCCGCGTAAAGGAGACACCGTTGCCGTCATCGGCGGCGGCCCGCTGGGCCTCATGATTTTGCACGTCGCCGCGCTCGCAGGCTTTGAAACCATCTCCATCGTCAAGCACGACGGCCAGGTTGAAGCAGCGCGCCAGCTTGGCGCCACTCATGTTGTGCAGGCTGCAACAATCCGTAAGGCAGTTCGCGAAACCCGCGCACTCACTCCCGGCGATCGCGGCGTCGACGTAGCCATTGAGGCCGTCGGCACACCAGAATCATGGCAGGAGGCCGTCGAGCTCGTCCGCAAGGGCGGCACCGTCAACTTCTTCGGCGGCTGCGCGGCCAACACCCACGTCGCTCTCGACACCAATCGCATCCACTATAGCGACATCACGCTGCGAGCCACCTTCCATCACACGCCAGCCATTTGCCTCAAGGCGCTCGAACTCATCGCAGGCGGTCGCTTTCAGGCCGGCGCATTCATCACCGGCCACGCGCACCTGTACGAGCTGAATCGTGTCTTTGAAAAATTGATGAATCGCTCGTCTGAGATCAAGACCGCGATCGTGCCGTAAGATGCGCAGACAAATCCGAACAGGGCGCCTTTGACTTCACGGAAGTGAACGAAAGGGTACCTGCCGAGTAGGCGGCCATTCGCTCAGAATCTTGTTTGTTCCTTCCGGTTATGGCAGATCCGAATGTTCCGAATCGATCGGGCCAAGCGACTCTCCAGGCTCAGCCGTCCTCCCCACCCGATCATGTTCCGCGCTATACTGGGCCAACGTCCTGCGAACAATTCAGGCCGGCACTGCGGCTCGCATGCCGTCCGCAAATCACCGAATGCGGCCGCGGCGTATACAGTCCGAACCCGCCGAGTGGGAGGAGCGATGAAGGTTCACCCCGACGAATTCGCCATGGCCCGCGAATACTCAAGCACGCATGAATTCGAGCACCTCAATCCCCTGCAAATTCATCAGGTGATGGTCCGCGGCCGCGAGCTGCATAAGTGGTTCCGCGCACACGCGCGCCTGCACGCCGCCATCAGCCTCTTGGCCATCGGTAGCATTTTCGTGGTTGACTGGCTGGTGTGGATCGCTCTCGTCCGCTGGTTCGTCGCCGCCGTTCCCGGCAAATGGGCTCTCATCCTCGCCGCCATTTTCACCGGCACTGTCCACAGTTGGCTCGTATACTCGCTCAGCATCTACTCCCTGCACGAGGGCGCAGCCCACAACCTCATCTTTCCCGGATGGAGCCCGCTGAGCCGCGCGGCCCGTTTCCTCTCAACCAACATGTGCCGCCTGTCAGCCGCCGAGCCCGAATACTACTCCGAGTGCCACATGGCGCACCACGCCAAATTCGGCACCGAAGATGACTCTGAATTTCTCAATTTCATCTTCCCCCGCCGCCTCTGGCTTAACTTCCTTCCCCTCGGGAGCTTCTTCAACTACACCGATTTCTTCGTGCATCGCACGCCTGCATATACCCGCTCCAGCGCCACATCCGGCTTCATTGCCGCCATCTATAACGGCCTCTATCTCTTCATGCTTTACCATTTCTTCGGCCCGCTGTTTACCGTTATCGCATTCCTTATCATGCCGCACGTCGGCTTTTATGTGGACCGCATGAGGCAGTTCACCGAGCACAACCTCATGCCGCTTGAGAACAACAGCGGCGCGCGCAGCCTGGGCGTGGGCTTTTGGGGATTGCTGGTGGGCGGCGGCCCGTGGGGCCAGCCATGCCACCTGGCGCATCACATGGTCGCCAGCATTCCCTGGTATCAGCAGATCATCCTGCATCGCCACATTGTCGGCCTCTTGACAGTGACCCAGCGCAAGCAGTTTCTCCTCAAGCCTATCGTCGGATTTCCTGCGCTGCTGTGGGCCATCCTGCGTGACTCAAATCACTTCTCACGCGCCTCCGCGGCGCGAGTCCTCGACGGAGATTAATTACTGGAACGCTAGATCGACCACGCACTAGATTGGAACCCAGATTGGAAACAGGAGGCGCACCGTGCTAGGAAACCGAAGCTGGGACAATTGGGTCCGCCAGTACTCGAACAGTCACCAAAACCCGGTCAATCGTGTCTGCCACACCGTCGGCATCCCCATGATCGCGCTCGGCGTCCTCGTGACCCCACTCATCCTCTGGCATACCCGCTTCTGGATGCTCGCCGTCGGCCTCTTCGTCGTGGGCTGGATCTTCCAGTTCATCGGCCACGCCTTTGAGGGCAAGCCGCCGGAGTTCTTTCAGGACTGGCGCTTCCTCTTCGTCGGCCTCCGTTGGTGGTTTGCCAAAATGGCTGGCAAGGCGTAGCTCCTTTGTCTTTGCGCTTGAATGGCGTTGCTGTTGTTCTTCAAGAAACAACGCCTTGGCGCGAAGCCGCGTGGGTATCGACTCGAAGTCGCAGGTTAATGTTCGAACCTCGTCCATACCTTGTCAGTGAAATAATGTCGATGAGGCCACAACATTAATGAACCCCACCGCAACCCAGCCATCGTCGGATGAACTTATCGCCCGCGGCTGGAGTGCGCTTCCACCTGGCTATCGTATTCCCGCCACTCCGCCCACGCTCGATCAAGCCCGCGAGTACTGCCGCAACCTGGCCCAAACTCACTACGAAAACTTCCACGTCGCCACATGGTTCCTGCCCGCGAAGCTGCAGCCGCACTTCTATTCCATCTACGCCTACTGCCGCATCTCCGACGATCTCGGCGACGAGGTCCCCGACAAGTCTGCCGCTTTGGCTCTCCTTGATTTATGGGGCAGGGAACTCGACGCCTGCTACGAGGGCCGCGCGCGCCATCCCGTATTTGTCGCGCTCGCAGAAACCATCCGCGCCTGCGCCATTCCTAAAGAGCCGTTCGCCGATCTGCTTGTCGCCTTTCGCCAGGACCAGATCGTCTCTCGCTACGAAACGATGGACGACGTCATCGGCTACTGCCGCTACTCAGCCAATCCCGTCGGCCGCCTCGTGCTCTATGCCTGCGGCGAAGTGAGCCCCGAGACGAGAGAAGAATATTTCAAGCTTTCCGACGCAACCTGCTCCGCCCTGCAACTGGCCAATTTCTGGCAGGACGTGAGCGTCGATTTCTTCAAGGGCCGCATCTATATTCCTCGGGAGGACATGCGCCGCTTCGGCGTGACCGACGACATCATCGCCAACGGCGTCGCCACTCCCGAGTTCCGCGCGCTCATGAGCCACGAAGTCAACTGCGCGCGTTGGCTTTTCACGCAGGGCCTGCCCCTCATCGGCAAAGTCAACCGCGACCTCGCTCTCGACCTCGATCTCTTCAGCCGCGGCGGTCTCGAGATTCTACGCGCGATCGAGCGCCGCGATTTCGACGTGCTCAGTGCCCGGCCGGCTATATCGAAATCGACCAAGTTCTTGCTTGCAGCCCGCGCGCTCTCCGGCAAAATGCTGCCGTTCTTGCGACTTGGCCCCCGATCTGCTGGACCGCGATCCCCGGGCTCCCGGTCACGCACTTCTCAACACTCGGCTTCTGATCCTATTGCCCCGCAATTCTCGGGGAAAACCTCAACATCATTGGCGTCGCCGCACCTGCCCACCATGGCAGCCGCCTACGCGGCCTGCCGCGCAATCGCCAAACGCGAAGCCAAAAACTTCTACTACGCCTTCCTCGCCCTCCCGCTTAGGCGCCGAAACGCCATCTGCGCAATTTACGCATTTATGCGCCAGGCCGACGACCTCGCCGACGACGACTCGATTCCGCGCGATGAACGCCGCCGCCGCTTGGACGTATGGCTCGCCGCATGGCGCGAAGTATCGAAAGGCGCACCCACCACCGATCCTGTTTTTCTCGCCGTGCGCAACGCGACTGAGCGTTACAGCATTCCACCTTCGCTTCTTGACGAGTTCGTGGCCGGTGTCACGCTCGATCTGGGCCACGCCGCGGGCGAAGCGCCGGAGACCTACGCAACTTTTGCCGATCTCTACCATTACTGCTACCTGGTTGCATCCGTTGTCGGCCTGGTCTGCATCCGCATCTTCGGTTATCGCGACCTGCGCGCGGAAAAGCTCGCAGAAGAAACCGGAATCGCCTTCCAGCTCACCAACATTCTCCGCGACATCGGCGAGGACGCTGCACGCAACCGCGTCTATCTGCCACTTAAGAATCTCGCGCAACACAACGTGCCATTAGTCGCGCTGCTTCGTCGCCCGCCCTCCGCGCCGCCCACCCCCGCCGAGCGCGAGCTCTTCGCCGCCATCGCGCGCCTCGCTGAGCACTATTACAGTCGCGCACGTTTTCTCTTGCCTCTCGTCGATCCCGCAAGCCGTCCCGCTCTCTGGGTGCTGGTCTCCATCTATCACGCGCTTTTGAAGCGGATCAAACGCGCCAACTACGACGTCTTCTCCCGCCGCGCCGCCGTTCCGACTTGGCAAAAGCTCTCCATCCTCGCCGTGGGCCTCGTCTGGGCCGCCTGGGCTCGCATCTTCGAGTGAAAGTCAGTAATGCGTCTTCTTGAAGGGTACGGGTTGAACAGGCTGCGGAAAAAGGCTTCTTTACGTTGGTATTGGGTTCCGGTGAAGCGCATTTTCTCGTTTTGAGCCTGTTCGGCATTGGTATTGCGGTGTTTGTTTTGCCTCCG
>Ga0207933_1000036_pt1 | contig 128384 bp, 146 predicted proteins | sample NGESurdeep092012_4_FD_184488 | JGI IMG/M metagenome (GOLD analysis project Ga0207933, IMG submission 184488) | Arctic peat soil microbial communities from Barrow, Alaska - NGEE Surface sample F53-3 deep-092012 (SPAdes) | ecosystem: Environmental > Terrestrial > Soil > Wetlands > Peat ... | reverse complement strand
CCACACGTAGGCATAGGTATCGTATCCGTATTGCAACATATCTGAATCAACCGAAGCGACAATTCCTCCTTCGACATCAACCGCTGCCCGCATATTCATAAGAGATCGCTTGAAGAGTGCAATCTGCTCGGGAGAGAGTCCGTCAAAATCAAACGTGTTGGCGTTGACCCATGCGCGCCAATAATTGCTCGCCGTGCGCAGGAGGTGCTCGGGAGATTTGCCGACGACATATGCATTAAGGTCGTGTGCATCAGCGATGGATTTGGCTGCCACCAGCCAATAGTACACAGTGCGCGACTGTCCGGCGGCAAAGTTTCCATAGAGTCCAAGGACGGAGTCGGCTGGGCCATGCTCGATAGGGTTTTGACTTAATTTACCATCATCGGCGTCGCGATGTGTACCCTCTTGGCCGTTAAATCCCGTGCGCCCCGTCGCATAATCATCAAATGGAATCCCGTCGAGTCTCGCCGAGATGAGGAACACGCGATGCCCCTTGTAGTGCACGAGTGCGTGTGCGATGGGGTCGAAGTATGCGGTGTCGCCGCCATGGGCTTTGTATATTTCAAATTGATGTGCAATGTAGAGCTTGATATCGCGAGCCCTGTCTGATGTGTTGGTAATCGTGATGTTGCGCACAAAAACCGGCTTTTCGTTGTAGACGATATCTTTGAAATGGAGCTCTACTTGAAGTCGTGCGTGGCGAGCGACAATATTGCTTGCCAGAGACTCTTCTTCGCTCTTTATAGTGATGTTCCACTCTGCATCATCCGAGAGCCAACTCATCGAGCCGTCGACCCACACACCCACGCGGTGCAGATAGTGACCACGCACATGATCTTCTTGACCCACATGCGGATAATACAAATCGCGCACGAGCCCGTGATTATCGAGTGCAATACAAAGCTCACCATTGGAGAGGATGATAGAGCGCGACATGCATTCAATTATACATCGCCCTTATGAAAGGTACGCCGACATATCCCCTTTTGCGAGATTTTTATTTCACCCGCTTCTCGACACGCAGTTTCAAATCTGAAAGCGCGTTCATATATGCGATGTACGCATCATATGGAGAATCATACGGAGAAAAGTACGCGTGCACATCGCCATCACCCGCCCACTTGGTGCACATATAGTAGAAGTGATCACTCGTCTGCATGCGGCGCCAGTCTTCGAGCAGCTTATTGTCGTTTGCCTTGAGTACATCGTTTTCCATACCATAGACTGAATCTATCGCGGCGCGCTGCATCGGGTTGCCCGTCCATGCAGTGAGGTCACGGTCGGTATCAGCCCAGGTGACGACGTGAGGCATGTCGACTTCATCGCGCACATCGTATGCCGCGGCGACCTCAGAGGGTGTCATGAAGTTAATTCCCGGATTGCGTGCAATTTCTTCAGGAAGTTTCTCGAGGAATTTAAAAATGCCGGTGTCCTCCCATTGGTGTTCACCAAAGGTCTCATAATCCATAAAAAGGTTCACTGTATCGCCTTCAGCAACGCCGACCCAATGGCCAAACTTTTCCGTCGTGAGCGGATACTCTGCCCAATCGCGCGAGCCAAATCGGAATGCCATGTCATCCGAGAGACGGTAGTTTTTGAGCAAGAGTTTAATGTTTTTGGTTCCCTTCGGTCGGTATACATAATTAGGACTGCGCCAGCCGAGGATAGGATCCCATCCTTCGGCGAGGATTGCGGTATAGCCTTGTGCGTCGGCCCATTGCGCGAGGTCGTTACGATATGAAAGTTCGGTATTGCGGAATGCACGTGGCCACACACCGAAGAGTCGGCGGATGAGTTCACGATGCTTGCTTACCTGTCGTTCAAACTCAGCCGGTGAATAGAAAAATGAAAGCGAGTGGTAATACGTCTCTCCGAGCACTTCCACCTGCCCCGTATCAATCACGCGTTTGAAAAGGTCGAGCGCCTCGGGTGCATAGCGTTCCAACTGTTCCAGTGCAATGCCGGAGAACGAATACGAGATGCGCATCTGCGGATGACGTTTGAGCATCTCAAGAATGAGTGCAGTTGCTGGGATGTACGACTTCCGTGCAACCTTCTCGACGATGCGACGATTGTTGAGATCGGTCTCGCTGCGGTCGTTGAAATATTCTGAATCGTTGCCAATGTCGAAGACACGATATTTCTTGACGCGATAAGGTTGGTGGACTTGGAAGTAGAAGCAGAGGGATTTCATATCAGTATTCTAACAGAAAATTATACAGTCGGGGCAAGTTCATGCACGATACCGTCGAGCTTCTGTGCAGCTTGTGCCCATGTGATGGTATTAGCCTCGCTCACACCATGCCCCGAGAGTGTCTGACGTAGTCCTGGGTGACTCAAGAGTGCGAGGATTTGATTTGCCATTTCATCAATATCCCAGAAGTCTGCCTTGAGCGCGTGATTGACGATTTCGGAGACGCCGGATTGCTTCGAGATCAAGACTGGTGTCCCCAATCGCATCGCTTCAAGGGGCGTAATGCCAAATGGCTCGGAGACCGACGGCATCATGAAGAGATCGGCGGCGGCATAGACCTCATGTCGCTCTGCCCCCTGCAAAAATCCGGTAAAAATCACATTGCCTCCAATGCCGAGACCTGCTGCCATTTCCATCGCGGACTGTTCCATATCCCCCGAGCCCGAAACGATAAACATTACTTTTGGATTGTGTTCAAGCACGCGCTTTGCCGCACGCAAGAAATAATCCGGGCCTTTTTGCAGCGTGATGCGCCCGAGGAAAAGTACGAGTGAATATCCTGATGCCTTCAGTGCACGCAGGCGCGGCAGCCCACCACCTGAGGCTGGAGCCGTTGTATCATCGATACCGTTGTAGACCACGCGCACCTTATCCTCTGGGATACCATAATTATTGACGATGATGTTTTTGGTGAGTTGAGAAACGGCAATCACTACATCTGCCGCTTCCATACCGGCTTTTTCTATTTCGTAGACGTCTTTGTTAATCCCGCTCGCTCCTCCGCAGCGATCAAACTCCGTGGCATGTACGTGTGCGACAAGCATTTTGCCAGAAATTTTCTTGGCTTCAATTCCGGCACCAAACGAGAGCCAGTCGTGTGCGTAGATGACATCGAATTCTTCCTCTCGTGCAATTTCCCCTCCTGCTCGAGCATAACGCAAAACCTCCGCCATGAGATCTGCTCCATAGATACCGTCGAGCTTGCGGCCGCGAGCATAGGAGGTGCTCGTCATGTACGGCGTGAGGTTGGAATCAATCGTATGGAGCGTGATGTTTTTTGACTGATCAGCAAAGACCATGCGCGCCCACGGACTCTGTATGTCGAGCTTTTTTGGCATCACGAAGGTGATGTCCGCCCCACGAGCGGAGAGTGCGCGAGTGAGCCCGAGGCATGCCACGCCCAAACCGCCGCTGTTATACGGTGGAAACTCCCAGCCAAACATTAAAATGCGCATGTGATTTTGTAGAAAGAAAACTCTTCCCTACCCTCGGGATATGTCTATTTTATCATGCAAATATGGTGATTACGTTAAGACACTGTGTATAAAGGCCATAAAATATGCTACCTTTTCCCTATGGACCAAATTGTCTCCCTCCCTAAGGCCGCAATATTCGACCTCGATGATACGCTTGCCGAGAGCTTCCAGCCGCCGACCCGCGCAATGATTGACAGGCTTCTGAAGCTTCTCGAGCACATGCCTGTCGCGATTCTCTCTGCTGCCGGATATCCCCGTATTGAGGCACAATTCCTCGACTTTTTGGCGATATCGCCTCACATTAATCGCTTCTTTGTCTTCCCCAACAGCGCATCGCAGTGCTACGTGCGCGAGGAGACGGGTTGGCGCCTCGAATATAGTCTAAGTCTCACCCTGGAAGAACGCACTGCTATCAAGACTGCAATAGAAGAAAGTATCGCGGAGACGGGCGTCATTGAGCCCCACCCTAAGTACTCACCTGAAATAATCGACCGCGACGCACAAGTCGCCCTTACCGCTATCGGTCTCTATGCGAGCGAGGAAGATAAAGTCGCATGGGACCCCGATCAATCAAAACGAAAGCATCTGATGAGCGCGCTTCAAACTCGAATTCCCAATTTTGAAATACGTATTGGCGGTAAAACGACAATCGACATCACTCACAAGGGCATCAACAAAGCATACGGTGTGACGTGGCTGTCTAAACGCCTCGGCTACAAGCCAGAAGAAATGCTCTACGTGGGCGACGCATTCTACGAAGGCGGCAACGACGCAGTCGTCATTCCGACCGGCATCGAGACCCGCTCAGTAATTGGCCCGCAAGAAACCGCGATAATCATCGATCAAGTGCTCGCCCTCTGCACCGTACAAAAATAAAAAACCGCCGAGGTCGGGCCTCGGTAGTTATCCACAGTTTTTGTCGAGGCCCGACCTCAGTAAATGGGAATTAGGAGCTTGGGGATGAAGTGCTGCTATTGGCACTGTTGGCGATGGTTGCCGTACCAAAAACCACGTTGTCGGCGATGAAGAATAATCCGCCCATCATAAAGAGCAGTCCGAGCGCGAGCATCGCCACACGCCTATGATGCTGACGAAATTCCAATCTCGTAATCATAAACAACGTACAGAGTATCAAGAATCCTATCAGGTAGTACGCATAGCGGAGTGTGGTCTTCGGAGACGCGAGATAGAAGTCCCACACTGAAGCCTGATGTATCGATGCGTCGGCGACCACTGGCGCATGGGCAGGCACTGCCTCGGTATTTGCATGAGTCGTAATACTTGCTACGACAGGCTCTGGCGCAGTCGTAGCAACCACCGCTGGCTTTATCACAGGCTTAACGGCCGTTGTACCGAGGACCTCTGGCTTATTTACTGATGGCCGCGTCGAGGCAACGGCGATTTGCGTCGGTTCAGACGGCAAAACTTGTTCGCTAATCGGAGCCGTAGCAGTTTCCGCTGGAGAGCCAAATTCCTGCACGACAAATATCGTCGGGTGCCCTTCGTACATTCCCTGCGCGGTCGCGATGCCTATTTCGGTATAGTGGCCGTCGAGAATATTGGCTCTATGAGTGGGCGAGTTCATCCATGCAGTGACTACATCGGCCGAGTCCGAGAAATCCACCGCGAGGTTCTCCCCTGCATAGGTGAAGTTATATCCTGCCTGCTTAAACCAGTACCACGAGTCTATCCCTTGCGGAGAGACGTGTGCGAAGTATCCCTTGATAGCCTCGTCGTTGGCCTTGGCTTGTGCGGCTGCGACAAGTGTGGGATTGACGGTAAGAGACGCAAGATTGTTTTGCTGTCTGTTTTGGTTGGTGAGGTCGACGAGGACCGCGTTAATCACCGCCGCCGACTGCCCACCGCGTATGAGCACTCCACCGAGCGAGGTCACAAGAAAGAGGCTCACCACGAGCATTGAGACCACCGAAAGTGCCGCGCCTTCGAGCAAATGCTTGTCACGCTTTCGCATAATGGGGCGCGCCGAGCGTGGCTTTAATTGTTGAGGAGGCTTTTTGGCTTGAGGCTTCACCCCTTTATTTTCTCACGCAAGCGCCATAACACAAAACCCATCCGAGAGGATGGGTTTTGCTTACTTTGGCTAAGTGATGAGCTTAGAAAAGCTTTGGAAATGGACTCTGGAGAGTCGGACAATCAACCTTGTTGATCTCATAGAGTGTTGTCTTGAAGACGATACCTGTTGGCTGCAAGAGACCCCATGGGATGAGGACGTCTGTCTTGTGGTCAGTCTGGAAGACCTTCACTGCAGCACGAGTCGTGAGATCGAAGAATCCGTTTACGTTGATGGTGTATCCGTGATCCTTGAGGAACTGCTGGAGACGAGTGACCTGTGTCGAGTCATTCTTCTTGCCGTACGCCATGTACGAGGAGAGAAGTGCTGAGCACGAGATTGGAGTTGTTGGAGTCACCGTGTTCTGAGGAACCGTTGAGGTCGAAGCACCAAGGACCTGGCCGATGAAGCCACCGAATGAACCTGAAATCGGACCATTACCACCGCCAACGCTGAATGAAGTGACAGTTGGAGTTGGTGTAGGAGCTGGAGCCTCTGGAGCAGCAGTAACGTTTACTGTGCGAGTAGCAAATCCCTGATTACCTGCACTGTCCGTCGCAACGAAGATTATCGTATGAGTACCTACTGTTGTGTTAGGAAATACAAGCGCGTCTGGAGTTGTTGTAGCACCTCCATCAACTGAGACCATGTATCCGAGACCGGTATCGATGTTATCTGTTACTGATGCACCTGGATCGAGGTACGTATCACCTGATGTGATTGTTGCAGGGTTAGCGCCAGCGAGCGTGATTACCGGAGCAATCGTGTCTGCATCAGTGATTGTCACTGTTGCAGGATCTGAGTATGTTGCACCACCATCATCAGATACCTGGAACTGGAATGAATCTGGTCCAGCGTAGTTAGACTGAGGAGTGTAAGTGAAAATTCCTGTATGTGTAAGATCACTTGAGAGTGCTCCCTTTGTTGGAGCTGGAGCTACGTAGTATGTGATTGTTCCTGACCCACCCGTGTGAGTGAGTGTGATTGGACCAGCGTTGCCGTTGGTGAGGTTGACGGTCTGATTAACTGCCTCAAGCGGAGCTGGAGGAGTTGCAGTAGTCATCACCGTCTGGTCTGCGCCATGAATCCAACCCTGACCAGGTACGTTTGCCCAGGCTACGTAATGGTACGTAGTACTTGGTGTAATTCCAGGAAGGTTACCGGCAACGTGACCGTTGGTCGTGACCCCTGGATCAGTAGCGAGAGATGCGAGGCTTGCTGAGAATGGACCAGCGCTGATAGCGTGGAAATCAGGAGTTGAGAATACGCCAACTGGCATATCACTGGTTGAAGTATCGATTGGTCCGGAGAGAGACACCCAGAATGAATGCCCGATAGCGTCAGCACTAGTGATGCCGTTAAGAGTTGCATCAGAGTCTGAAGGGAATGTTGCGGCACCCGTAGTAACAGTTGGAGTTACCGGTGCTGGAGCACATGCCTCATTCACGACGATGACAACTTCATTTTGTGTAAGGTTTGTGAATGATGGTGTATCGGTGGTCATTGCTGACTCCTCTGCCCCTGCAAGATTGCTTCCAACCTTGTATCCATCGAGTGCGTACGGAGCGCCGGAAGCGCAGGTTGCGCCGACGACAGCACCACCAGTGACCTCACTCGTGGAGTAGCTAGAACCTGCATTCATAAGTTCAGTGACTGCTTCGTATGCATTTGCACTATTGAAGCCAAGTGGAGCAAGAGCGTAAGGAGCTGTTCCCGCATCTGCACCGAGGTTATTCCACGTAGCGGTCATTGGGAATGAAGAGTTGTTTGCAGTTCCTACAGTTGCCATTTCGCCATCGATAAACTTATCGATAGTTACCGTGTAGGTTGGAGCAGGTGGAGCTGCTACTTCGTAATCAACACTGCAAGGTGCTGACCAGCCGGAAGTATTACCTACGCCGTCGTATGCCTGGACCATGAATGTGTAGATGCCAGTACCTTCTGTAAACGCACCGGAGTAGGAGTTTGTTCCTACCGTCGTCGTCCATGGGTTACCTGCATGATGTTCGCCTTGTGAAGTGACTGAGTAGTTGTAGCCAGTTGCACCGGAGACGGCGTTCCAGTTAGCGGTGATGGTGTAGCTGTCTGTCGTACCGCCGCAAGCGACTGTTGGGCTCGTCCATGCGAGGCCGTCTGGTGTTGCTGGGGCTACGACCACAGGCTCTTGAACAGTAAATTTCTGAGTGATGCTCCAAGGGCTCTTATTGCCGCCGTTGTCCTGAGCATAGACGTGCCAGTAGTAGACAGCGTCAGGAGTATTTGGGGTTGAGATCTGAGAGATACTAAGTGCGCTCGAAGAGTACACAGGGGTCACGAATGAACCATCTCCATTCGTAGCGGATGAGTTAGAGACTTCGTAGAAGTAGACCGTTGGAGTAAGTGCATCACCTACGTCCGTCCAATCAACCAACTGCTGATTAGCTGTTGAGGTCGCAGTATCGTTTAGAGGAGAGACTGGAGTTGGTGCTGGCAATGGGAATGTGTCGTACGACACACAGTGCACTGCGCCGTTAGCGGGGACGAAGGTGAGCTCCTGGTTATCGTTAGTAGCGGACATATCACCGTCCCCGATGCAGTAGAGACCGAGGACACTCGCAGCTGGAAGCTGATTGCCTGAGCCATCTGTCTCAGCGACGAGGTAACGTCCTGTTGCAGCCAAATTGTTAGTGATCATTCCGCTTCCATCAGTTGTACCAGCGACTGTGAATGGACTGACACTCAACTCTGGATAAGGAGAATTTGCATCAGCTTGAGTGCCGTGTACGTATCCGAATGTTGTACCTGCCTTTGCAACGCAGCCTGTAGGAATCGTGAGGCCAACGCCGTTTACAGCGCGGGTTACACTCGTGCCCATAGGACATGCGTAACTATTGATGACGAGGTTACCTGGTTGTGTTGATGACGTGAGAACCATGTTGTCGATAAGGAAACCGTTGCCTGCATTAGCGACATCGGCGTCACCGCTTTCGCGGAAGAGGAGGGAGTCTACAGTACGGCTGTTGTCTTGTGCAAGGCCTGGATTCGATTCTGTGTCGAAGCGGTAGTAATCCTCCCAGGAAGTTCCGGTTTCCGCGAGGTTGCCGTCGATATAGATTTTTACGATATCGTTGTCCGGACCGTCGACGAACGTCATGTCGAATTTGATAGTGTGTGGCTGTGTGCGGTCGAGGGTGGCAATCTCCGTTTCGTTGAAGCTATCGCCGTTCGTAACATGTCCGACATCAGTGACATCGTCGAAGAAGACGTTGATACCCTCATCGTAGTGGCTGCCTGCTGGATGGCCAGGGATTGCAGTATCAGCTGTGTACACGTCGCTTGCAGAGTGGTCTTCAAAGCGCAAGTAACTCATACGCGCGCCATCGCCACGATCTGGTGAGACGGAAAGGTGCATGCCAGGCTGAAGTGTGTTTGGAAGTATGGAACCGAGATCGAATTGTGCCTCGAAGTGATTCTGGCGAACGCCTCCAGATACTCCATTGTTGAGAGCGTCAGTTTCCCCTGCTTCATTCGTTAATGAAGGAGAGAATATTTGGTCGCCAAAGGAGCCACTCGTAATCGAGTCGGAAATGCGCAACGACTGACAGCCAAATGTCGGGAAGACGTTATTTGCCACAACTGCCTGATCGAAAGGACCAGTGACTCCCCATCCGAACTGACCGTTAACGGAACCTGGGGTGAAATTGTCGAATGTACTGTTGGTGTTACAAGCAACTGTAATGTTTGCAGTTGTCGTTACTGGACCAATTGTGTAGTTGTTTGCAGCAGAACCACCAAGTGTGAGGCCAGTGATGGTCACCGTCTTGCCTAGTCCAGGATTTGCATTGTCGAAAGTGCCAACTGCACCTGAAGTGTTGAGCGTTACCTGGTCGAGCAAAACGACACCTGAACGATGTGCATTCGTGGTGTCGATAGCTGCGGAAGGACTTCCATCATATGTTTTACTACTAGCAGTGATGCCAGTGATGGTGAGGACCTTCTGGTTGAGATGGAGGTCAGCTGAACCGTTGTCGCCAACGAGTGTGCCGCCGCCGAGGTAGAGCGCCTTCACGAAGTTGGTGTGTGTACCAGCACTTGTCGTGAGGGTTGGAATGTTGTTCAAAGTTGCAACACCGGTGCCAACTTGAGTAACCGCAGTTCCCACTGGGATGTTATTGAGTGTAAAAATGATGGTCTTTCCTGAGATAGGAGTGCCACCTACAGATTGTGTAAGCGTTGCAGTCAACGTGACTGTTCCGCCGTATGTACCATTAACATTTGCAACTGTAAGAGTCGTTGCTGTCGCTGCACTTGCAGTGCCGGCGAAAAGGAGGACGGATGCGACGAGGGTCGCAATACTAATGATGCGCTTCTGCATAAGGTTACTATTTATATTGAGTAATTATTAATAGACAGAGCGAAAGTCAATAAACCCAATGATTAAGGGCTCGTTTGCCACGCGCTACTGCTGCACATAAATCTGCCTCTACTTTCCCACTAATCACAGGTAAAGTCAACGATTTCCAGCTATAACACAAGGTCACCACCGCTCATGCGTATGGTGCCCTTAGTGCGCATGGGCACCATGCGCAGATGCCGTGAGTATTAATTACCGAATAAATTCTTGAAGAAGTTGGTGATGGGGTTGCCGGTGACCGGCGAGCTCGAACTCATTGATGAGTCTGAGTCCGTGGATGTGCCCATATCAGTCACTGCTATCGCCGCTGTCTGAGAAGGAGTTCCTGAGGAGCCCGTGTGTCCACCACCAGAGCCGCCAGTAAGTGCTGCGGTGATGATTGCTTGTTCATTAGGAGAGAGTGGGAAATTCTGTGTGAAGTGACAGTAGATTTCATTGATCTCGCGACGAGTCGTAAGGTAGACATATCCTGTCGGAGCGCCGATACCCCATGGATGCAAGATGTCGGTACCGTATTTCTTTTGGAATGCCATGGTCGCGGCGAGTGTCGGAGCATCATAGATGCCATTGACCGTAAGCGTTGCTCCTTCGTAGGTATTCAAGAACGTCTGCAGACGCATGACCTGAGTTGGATCGTTATTTTCCCCAGTTCCAATGAATGCGGTAAGATATGCACTACATGATGAATAGTCAGGAGAAGAAGGAGGTAAAGAAGGGATAGTCGTAGTTGAGGCTCCGAGGACCACTCCTGTTGGTTGCGGAGCTACTGGCCCACTGCCACCACCTCCACCAAAAGAACCAACAATAGGGCCATTTCCTATCGGAGCTGGCGGCGGAGTTGAACTACCACCACCAGTCGTTGGGATTGTTACCGTAGCAGATGCGGATGCTGAATTATTTTCACTCTGATCAGATGTGTCCCCAGCAATCACGCTTGCGGTATTGTTGATTACCGTACCGTTTCCAAGACCCGCGTTAACAGTTGCCATAATGTGGAGCACAGCAGAGGTTGTGCTACCGAGTGCTCCGATAGTCCAGATACCGGTTGTCGAATCGTATACGCCAATTGTGTCGGAGGTACTCGTCGAGACAAACGTTACATTTGCAGGAAGTGTATCTTGGACCACAACACCCGTTGCATCTGCTCCTGTATCGATTGCCGTGAGGGTATATGTCACCGTGGCCCCGATGTTAGGAGTTGCATTGTCTACGGTCTTGGTAAGCGCAATGTCGGAAGAAGTCGGAGTTGGTGGTACGTAGGTATTGGTGATGGTGCAGGTAGCATTGGCATCACTAGATACCGTTACATATCCGTCAGAATTACAGTCGCCGGTAAATGTGGCTGTGTAATTCTGAAACTCACCGGATTCACTCACGTTGTAAGTACCCGCCAAAAGCGAGCTGTATGTAGTTCCTTCGCTTGACCCAGGCTGAGGACTTCCCGAAACCTCTCCCTCCTGTGTCACGTGGATCAAAAAGTCTGAAGGCGAAGCATCTCCGCCAGTGGCTACGATTTTGGTCACCGTAAGAGAGCCAGTCGTTTGTATTTCTGCAGCACTAACTCGCGTAGGATGCAGACTCGCCAAGAATAAAAAGGTCACCGTTAAGAGGAGTGCAATAATTGCACTATTCGCGCGCACGCTTTTCAATGTCATATTTTTTCTAAATAAATAATTAATATCACCGAGTAAAAATTCAAACCCCGAGAGGAGTGTTCTGATGAAACTTTATTCTTTTAACAAATGGTGTCAATCAAAAAATGATGTGTAATGCGTTTCCCGTACACGTTTTCCTCTGTAATCAGAGCAATGTTGAAACAATTCTAAAGGACAAGATAAGTCCTTTAGAATTGTCCTTTATAAGACCCAGCAAACAAGCCGAGATAGAATCACAACAAATGCAGAGGACGGTCCTCTGCATTTGCTGTGGATAACTACAGAGGACCGTCCTCTGCAACTTCGACCTGTCTATTTTTAATTAACACTTAACGCGTGACGCAGATTGCGACACTACCGGCGATGGAAGGCTCCACGGCGTTCGGAGCACAGACTGTGATGCGCCCCACGGCATCTTGAGCAATCGTGTACTTGGTATCGTACGTGATACACGTTGCGTCGGAGCTGGTACAGGTATTGGTCCCGCTTGTCGGATCGACAGGCAGCTCTGGCATATATGTCGGGACGACACATGGCCTGATATTGGCCGCAGCGCCACTGATAACTGCCGTCGTCCCAATCGTCGGATACGATGAGCAGGTAAAGATGCCTTTGTTGTCGGCAATGTTCTCCCCTATCGCGTTTAATATCGCATTCACGTTGCTTACCCGCTGACTCTGTCGCGCCTGCGCGAATTGGCGTGCAGGATTGATAGCGACGATGACAATCGCTGCGAGAATCGCGATGATGCCTATCACCACGAGAATTTCTATTAAGGTAAAGCCGCGTCGCCCGGAAGCGACAGCGCGTGCTGTTGTTGTTTTGTTAACGGACCCCATACGTTTACAAATATATTTAGCTTCTAATATATAAATCGTAGCACCCTTAGAGATATACACGATAGCCGGCGCCTCTATACCTGTGCATAATTCTGCGCATGGTGCCCACGGCGTGGGCACCATGCGCACCATCACTCAACCACTTTTCCACACTATATCTGTGCATAATCCATTCTGCTCTGCGCATGGGCACCATGCGCAGAATTACGGGGATTCATTCCAAGAGATTATATGGATGGGAGAGACAAGCGAGACTGTCTCTGAAACTGATTCGAATGAACTCCCCGACTCCGCATAGACGTTTATCGTTGCATTGGTTGATGTATGGGTAATCTGCTTAATGGTACATGTGGTCTTTTTGCCTTGAGAATCTGTGGCGATAGTTACAGTCTGATTGTTGAGATTGTAGTGGAGTGCGTCGGTCGAGGTGGCGAGTGCGAGGAGCGTTACTTGTACGCAAGATTCGGCAGATATGCGTGCTTGCACCTTGTTCTCAAGTCCAAGCGCATCGAGCCGCGCATAAAAGCTCGCCATACTTGCAGATAGAGCAACAGAGACAAGTATCGCTGATATAACGACCGATGAAATAAGTGCGATAAAGCCCCTCTGTGACGTCTGGTATCTCATGAATGAAGAAAACGCATAGACGAAAATTCTCGAGACAGTACATGGCCCTCGGAGGTCGTGGACATGAGCGTGAATGAGGTGGAGACGCTTTCTGGCTCAAAACCATCAGCGCTCGAGCTTGTGTGTTCAAACATAAGACCGACGACAGAAACATTTGAATTGCTCAGAGTATCGACTGTTTTCGTATCGATCTGTTGTGTGAGTCGAGAACTGTTATTTGATATGCGCACTTCACTACCGTCAAAACTCTTCAGCAGAAGTGTATTTCCATTTGCAGACGGGAGTTCAATCGACGCCGCATGTGCAAGTGCGAGATCAATCTTTGCAATCAGATAATTCCCCTCTTCTTCCACCAGTGTGATGGTTTCGTTGCGCGCGCTCGACTCAAAGATGCTGTAGGACGCAGCAAGTGCACCGAGGATAATGATTGAATAAAGCGCGAGATAGACGAGCGTCTCAATAAGAGTAAACCCACGATCTTGCATCATTAGTTTCTTCATAGATACGGACCGATTATAGAAATAAAGCTTGCCGCAGCAGCGTTTGAACTAATGAAAAAATAGTTGCCCTCGCAATCAATCGAAGATCCAGTACCCGGCAGTGCGATAGGTGCGCGATATGACCGCGGCGCGGACACATTAGAAACATCAACCATTTGCAGCTGCTGCAGTGAAGAGACCAGAAGAAACAAGATTGCGTCGCGCACAAACATACCGAGTATAGTGCCGCCCGTAAGGTAAGGACCGACACTTGATAAAGAAGTAGGGTGGCCAACATTCAATAGATAGAGCTCTGGAAAACCGAAAGCAAAACTCATCCCCACAAAGAGCGTATCTCCCCGCCGATACATGCTTTTGCCCACTTCATATCCGAGCGTTCCGCTCGGATCGAAAGTGGAAGCGAGCTGAGGAGAGGTTGGGTTTGAAATATCGAGCACGATAAGCTCCCGCGCCTTATCGTCGTCGGTGATGAACGCGTATCCATTGCGTACGTATATTTGATTGATACTCGCTCCGATGTGGAATCCTCCCACCCAATGCGGATTGAGCGGATCACGCACATCGATGATATTGAATTCAGGACCTGTCGCGGTTTTCGTTAGCCCCAGGTACACATAGTCATCCTTATAGAAGAGCGTGTTGGCCAACGCTTGCGAAGAAGATGTGCCTGTGACGAAAGCGGGCGACGAGGTCGGGATGAGAAAATTTGTTATTGCCTTGATAGCCGCTGGATTTGAAATATCAAAAATCTGGAGTTGCGAGCAGTTCGCGGAAGGCTTGCATGTTTTGAAATTACTGACGTGCGTATTACCTGCATACAAGTACGTACCCGCAGCCGCAATAGTGCTCACTCCTTCTATAACTGAAGAATTATTATTTATGCTTGTCAGGTACTGCGGCCGACTGGATGGATGTGAAGCATCAAACACGAAGAGTGAATCATCCCCTGCCGCAGCCTTTTTGGACACAGCCACATAGAGCGTCCCTCGATAGGCATCGACGCTCGCGACAGTACTTGAGGCAGACATGGTGTGCCCCGCAGGAGGATGCGATGGAAGAAGATCGCCCGTAGCAAAAGTATAGTTTTGTATCGAGGGCGACGACCAGTCGCCCGTAAGATAGGAGTCGCAGGTGTCCGTCGTTGAAGCATCTGCAAAATCAGTCACGAGGGATGAAAATATGACACTCTCTGGAGCCGCTGCACGCGAGTGCCACGAGACCGTTGCTGTAAGACGCTTTGTTGTATATGGGTCGGAAGGGACCCTGGATACTACCAAGGATTTTTCATAGGTATCGTCGCTCGACGTTGCATTCTGGAGCAAGCGAAAATCACTCCGACTCTGTGCAACTTCGTTTTCTACTAGTTTCTGTCCTTCTTCGATCGCACGCGCGTGAACGCCTCCGAAGGCGATGAGAGATTGGTTGCCAAAAGAAACCAGTATCACTGAGGAGAGTGCCGAGGTCATAACAAACAGCGCAATCAATATTTCAAGAGTTAAAAAACCTCTTTGCAGATGAGAGTAGACGCGCATATTATTGTGTCCAAGAAATCTGCCCCTCCGTGCCAATAGTAATAGTAGAGCTGTGCCCTGAAGTATCTCGGAGAGTAATGCTGAATAGTTGAGACACCTCGCCAGATGAGGTCGCAAATACAATCTCAGAAGGCCCTTGGTATGAAAGGGTTGGACTTGCATCAATAATTTCATCGACACCTGCATCACGATGCGCATAGCTTCCTCCTTGAAATATCACGTAATGATCCCCCTCGATTGATACGCCATGCGGACTGGCACCTGCGCACGAGGCACCCAGGCATACATTGTTCATTGCTTGTGCTCGAGCATGCTCGAGCGCCTCAATAAGATTGTCCCGTCCAGAACGAAACGAAGATCCTCGATACGAATCAAACGAAACAAGCAGTGCGGTCCGGCCGACAATCGCGATAAGCGTGAGCACCACCAGCACTTCAATAAAGGTCATTCCTCTTGTGGGTATATACATACTTAATGAGGGGTGAGATTTTGCGTAATGCCATAGATAGGAGTGATGATGGAGATCGCTATGAATCCGACGACGACGCCCATGACAATCATAAGTATCGGCTCGAGGAGTACCGTAAGCGTACGAGTCAGGTCATTGATTTCCTCTTCGCACATGTCTGAGATGTACATGCAGGACTCAGAAAGGTCTCCCGTCTCTTCCCCGACTGAGATCATCTGAATTACGATCGCTGGAAAGAGTTTTGCATGCTGAGCTAATTCAGCCGAGAGCTTTTTGCCCTTCATCACAGACGATGCCACCTGCTTGAGCGCTTCCCGATAGAGCGCATTATTACTGCTCGCACTTACTATTTGCAGTGCGGTGACGATTCGCATATCGCCCCGCAAAAGAAGGCTCATCGTGCGCATGCAATTAGCCACGTTGTAATAGGTAGATAGCGTGCCGATAATCGGGAGCATAAGGAGAATGCGATCCAAAAATGCCGATACGTGCGCTCTGCGAGATAAGAAAAATAGTGCGATACCGAGAACAACACAAAGAAATAAGACTGCTACTCCGTGTGCAATGAGAAACTGAGAAATCACAATGAGGATTCGTGTCGACACCGGAAGTTGCTGTTTGAAGCTCGCAAAGATCGGCATGATCTTGGGGAAGATATATATCGTGAGTATGGAGGAAATGCCGATAGTCGCGCAGATGATGACCGACGGATAAATCAGCGCTCCGCGTATCTTCTTTTTTAGATCATCTTTTTTCTTCAGTTCGTGAGAGATGTAGAGGAGATTTTCGTGAAGCGTGCCGGAGGCTTCCCCGACGCGCACCATATTGATGGTAAACATTCCATAGAAGCGAGCGTACTCTGAAAGTGCCGCAGAGAGCGTGCTGCCGCGAGATACATCGGCGATGATGCGGCTCAGGACGTACGAGATGGAACGGGAATTGTCCCCCGTATCCAGCATGTGAAGGGCGGCCAAGAGCGGAGTCCCTGAGCGCATGATGAGCGCCAAGCGTTTATTGAAAACGATCTGTTCGCGTATCGAAAACCTGAGGAGAAAAGGGCGGGTCGTTGTTTTATTCATATCGAATGCGCAGCATTTCTTCCAGACTCGTCATTCCGCGAGCAGCTTTGCGGAAGCCGTCGACATCCATCGAGACCATTCCCGCTTCTATTGCGATGGAGCGTATCGTGTGTGCAGCCTCTTTAGTAAGAATGGCATCGCGCACTGCACCGGTAACTTCCATCACTTCATGTATTCCTATGCGGCCGAAAAATCCTACGTCCGCGCACTTGGCACATCCGCGTGCTCGATAGAATGTGGACCTTGCTCCAATAGACTCCCCTGGTAACACCTCCAAAAGACTCGCACGTTCAGCATCGCTCAAGATGTATGATTCTTTACAATGCTCACACAGACGGCGCACGAGGCGCTGTCCGATGACGACCGAGACCGTCGATGCGATGAGGTACGGCTCTACTCCCATATCGAGTAACCGCGCGACAGAGCTTGCTGCATCGTTGGTATGGAGGGTCGATAATATGCGATGCCCAGTGAGTGCGGTATTGACCGCCAACCGTGCAGTTTCTTCGTCGCGAATTTCACCGACCATGATGATGTTGGGATCTTGTCGCAAAATACTTCGTAAGCCCGTCGCAAATGAAAGCCCTGTCTTTTGATTGATCTGGATTTGGCTGATGCCGGTTATTGAATATTCGATAGGATCTTCGAGAGTCACAATCGACACATTCTTGTCGTTGAGCATTTTGACGAGCGTATACATGCTCGTCGTCTTTCCCGATCCGGTAGGGCCTGTCGCAAGGATCATTCCGTACGGCCTCAAAAGTGCCCGAGCAATTGTCTCGCGATTGCGAGATGTAAATCCGAGACCTGGAAGTGTATATTCTTCTGCACTTTCCGAAAGGAGACGCAGGACGGCGTTTTCCCCGTAATACGTCGGCACCACGGATACACGCACGTCAATTTTTGAAGAAGGATTCGCATCAAGACGGAATCGACCATCTTGTGCGCTGTAGTGCTCGTCGATACGCATTCCTGAGAGAATCTTGATGCGTGAAATTATTTCGGTATGAATGGAAAGAGGAAGGACATGTGCGTCTTGAAGCGCTCCGTCGATACGTAATCGTATGCGCAATGAATCGGCACATGGGTCGATATGAATATCAGATGCTCGGGAGACGTGCGCCCTCTCCACAAAGAGTTCGACGAGCTTGATGATGGACTGTTTAGCTTCTGAAAAAATACCGACATCTTGCGGAATCGGGACAGATGAAAAACTATCCCCGTCGGACAATGGAATACTTATGGCTTTGCGACCCCGCAAACTCTTGGAGAGCAAAGTATGGAGACCCCCCATCTTCATACAGAGTCTAAATTGTATCTTCCGCTCCCCAACTACAGAGGTCGGTCCTCTGCATCTACTGTGGATAACTGCAGAGGACCGACCTCGGTAAAAAAGAATTGGCCTATTTTTTGAAGAACTCTCGGCGGATCTTTTGCACGTCGTGCATGAAGGCCGCTTCTTGTTCGCGCCGCGGGTAGGCAAGGTCGATTTGGAATATTTGATCAATCGCACCGTCTTTGACGAGAATGACGCGGTCGGCCAAGGACACCGCTTCTTCTATCACGTGAGAGACCATCACGATGGTCTTCTTGGTCTGCCGCCAAATGCGTACGATGTCGTCGTGGAGCTCGGCGGTCATCACGGCGTCGAGTGCCGAGAACGGCTCATCAAGAAGAAGTACCGCCGGATCCACAGCCAGTGCACGCGCAATCCCTACGCGCTGACGCTGGCCGCCAGAGAGATCGGCTGGATGCTTATCCTTGAAGCCGAGCATGTTCACATTGCGAAGCTCACGGTCAACGATGCGCAGTACGTCTGTCTCATGCATGTGCTTACCGCGCAGTCCGAGGGCGACGTTTTCAAATACTGAAAGCCACGGGAAAAGTGCTCCGAGCTGAAACGACATCGCAACGACATCGGGCTTGCGAATGGTACCCTCGGTCGGATTCTCGAGCCCTGCGATGAGTTTAAGAAGCGTGGTCTTTCCCCCACCTGAGGCACCGATGAGACAGACGAACTCCCCAGGCATAATGGAAAATGAGACATCATGAAGCGCTGAGGTCTTTTCGCCTATATAGGTCTTGCCAACGTTCTTTAATTCGATAATTGGTTGCATATTATTCAAATCTGAACTGTTGGGCATAGTGCAAAAGTTTCTGCCACACGAAGAAATTAAACACCCCGATGATGACCACCATCACGAGGACAGACTCGATAAAGACCGTCGTCTGCGCTCCTGCTGCGGCATCGACGAGAATGGAGCCCACCCCAAAGAGATCTTGAGCGGCGGTCCCACCGGGAATGTAGGTACGCAAAACTTCTGCAACGATAATAAGATTCCACCCTTGCGCGACGGCAAGTATCGAGCCGGTCACGAGCTGCGGGACGAGGGCAGGCAAGAGCACGCGTGTGAGGTACGCAAATCCACGGATGCCAAAGATATGTGCCACATAGGTAATGTCTTTGGGAATTATTTTGAGCCCACCGACAAGCGTAAAGACGATGTTCCAGAGCATCGACAGAAAGAGAATGAATATCGCGGCACCATTGAGGAAGTTAAAGTTGATGAAAAGCATGATGATAACGGGAAACAGCGCCAATATCGGGATGGATTCGAGAATGTCGAAGACCGGCAGGAGTATCGCCTCGGCGGTGCCGTTGGAGGTGGCAAGAATTGCAAGCGGTATCGCACAAAGGACCGCGAGCACATACGCCACCGCAATGCGCGCCGATGTCTCGAATGCTGCAATGATGATGAGACGCAGTGATATCTCGCCTACTGGTGACGTTGAACCGAAAGGAAAGAAGTGTGCAATAAGATATACCAACGCCACAATCGCCAGCGGCCCAAGAAAGAACGTGTAGATGCGCTGAGAGAAAGACACTGGATAACTTAATGCGAAATGATGATGCGCGTTATGTATGTGCCGAGAATGCTGCTTCATTAACTCGTATTGTACCGCATGGAAAAGATGCATTGTGCCGGCACTTGCAAAACCGTGACAAGTGGTTCATGGTATACATAGTTTCGCAACAAAACCGAGAAGGAGATTAGTCATGGACGCTACAATCTTGTCGTTCCCGACACCGAAAAAGATCTACCCGAGCAATACTCGTCCTGTAACCCTTAAGGAGCGTTTCCTTGAAGCATATGCTTCGGGCAATCGTCGGACGATTCGTCGTGTCTTGGATTCAGCAACGCCCGGGCCGAGTGAAAGGGCCTCAACAGAGGACCTTGAGTTGCTCGGCTATACAACCGATGCAATAGAACATGAGGTGTGGGATAGTCTGCGCCGGGGATTTTCGCCTATCAATGCATGGAATGGATTTTGCATCGTGGCTACTTCCTGGGGCATTAAGTTCTAACCAAAAGATTCGAAAGGTCGCCCCTCTGGCGGCCTTTTGCTTTGCACCTGCTATACTTATTGTATATGAGCCTCCGCGACGACCTCAAAGGGATTATCAAAGGCGACGTGCTCGACGACTCAAAGACCCGCACCCAATACAGCCGCGACACCAGTATCTTCGAGCGCACGCCGGAGGTCGTCGTCTTCCCCAAAGACGCGGACGATGTCTCTGCCGTCGTTGAATACGTACACACTAAGAAAGAAGCGGGGGAGAATATTTCTCTCGCAGGGCGCTCCGCCGGTACCGACATGACCGGGGGCTCGCTTACGGATTCTGTATCGATGGTCTTCACTAAGTACATGAATCACATCGGGGACATCACTGAGGATGCTGCCGTGAGCGAGCCAGGTGTGTACTATCGCGACTTTGAAAAAGCGACGCTTGCCAAGGTAGGTAAAATAATTCCCTCCTATCCAGCGTCGCGAGAAATCTGCGCCATCGGTGGGATGGTCTCCAACAACTCCGGCGGTGAACTTACCCTTTCTTACGGCAAGACCGCCGCTTACGTCCGCGAGCTTGACGTCGTGCTCTCCGATGGCTCCAAAGCCACACTCGCCCCTATCTCAACCGGCGAATTGTGGAAAAAAGAAGCCCAACAAAATCTCGAAGGCGAAATATATCGTTCAATGCATAAACTCCTGCAAGAGAACGAGGCTATTATCGAAGCAGCGCGCCCCAACGTCACCAAGAATTCCGCTGGCTATGCACTTTGGGATGTGATGAACAAAGGCGAAGGCACCTTCGACCTCACACAACTTATCGTTGGCTCACAGGGCACACTCGCCATGGTGACCAAGGCCAAGCTCGGCCTCGTAAAGACGAAGGAGCATCGTGCAATGCTCGTGGTCTTCCTCTCTGATATCAAAATTCTCCCCGAGATAGTCCATCGCGTATTGAAGCTCAATCCAGAATCGTTCGAATCCTACGACGATCAGACATTCAAACTTGCCGTGCGCTTTATTCCTCAAATCATTTCACAATTTGGGATTATCCAGATGGTGCGACTCAGCTTCGCCTTCATTCCTGAGATGTGGATGGCACTTACCGGTGGTGTGCCGAAGCTCATCTTGATGGCGGAGTTTGCCGAAGATACGAAAGAAGCTGCCCTCGAGAAAGCACGCGCCGCTGCCGCTGCCTTAACAGACTTGCAGGTGAGTACCAAAATCGCACGCTCCGAGACAGAGGCGGCCAAATATTGGACCATTCGTCGCGAGTCATTTGCACTTTTGCGACGCAATCTCAAAGGTCTCTATGCGGCACCCTTCATCGATGACATTGTGGTGCATCCTGATGACTATCCGCGTTTCCTGCCGGAGCTCAATGCGCTCCTCTCGCAATACAACCTTCTCTATACTATCGCCGGGCACATAGGCGATGCGAACTTCCATATCATTCCGCTTATGAACCTCGCACTCCCCGAGAGTCGTGCGGCAATTCTCGAATTGCAGCCCAAGGTCTATGAGATAGTCGCCAAGTACAAAGGCTCCATCACCGGTGAGCACAACGATGGCATCATCCGCACGCCATACCTTGAGCTTATGTATGGCGCTCAAGTATGCGACCTCTTCGCCCAGGTAAAAAAGATTTTTGATCCGCTCAATATATTGAACCCCGGCAAAAAAATCGGCGGCTCAACAGAAGATATCGAGCGCAGCATGATTCGGCATTCGTAATGTAAAAAGACTGAGGCCCGCACACCTGTGGTGTGCGGGCCTCTTTGTTGCTTCGAATCATAGAACTTAGAGCGAGGCTGTTGCAATCTCATCAATCGTCCGCATGGCCGCCTCGCGGCGATTGGGAGCTTGCATAATCGGCCGACCAATCACGATACGATCAGCTCCAGCTTTGATGGCTTTTGCTGGGGTCATGATGCGATCAGGATTCTGATCATCACCTGGTACAATCGCCCAACTTGGGCGGATACCGGGCGTATTAATCGTCATTCCATCACCAAGAAGTGATCGGAGCGACGTAGCTTCGGTCGGTGCACAAATAACTCCATCCATGCCTGCTTTTTTTGCGACTTTCGCATGAATGCAAACGCTGTTAGCGATTGACCTCTCGCCGTTAAGCAAGGCAACTTCATATAACTTGAGGCTGGTGAGAATCGTAACCGCCAACACTTCTACGTTTGGAAGAGCAGACTTAAGGGCAACTAAGCCCTCATGGCCCGCACTTGCCATTACGGTGAGGAGATCGGGCTGCGCCTCTTGCAGTAAGGCACCGTCGGTCGACAGTGTCTCGCTGATATCCACGAGCTTGAGATCGGCAAAGACTTTGAGTCCACAATCTTGAATCTCGCGAATCAGATCGTAGCCACAAGCGCGTAGTATGGAGTTTACTTTGATGTAGACCCCTGTTCCACGAAGTTCATTGGCCAAGGAAAGAACTTGAGACTTAACCCATTCCTTTCCTTGACCTTCGCTTGGTTTGAAATCCGCAGCAACAATTAATCGCTCTGCAGCAGTTAATTTCTTACGCATCTTATGTTCCTTCCTTTGAGTTTGTAGATTTATTCCGACATCAGAGCGCGCAGACGCGGCCAGTTGTCCTTTACCTTCCATTCGATATTGCCGGCGGCGACATCTGCTGAGACCGCAGGATCGTCTTGTGTGTATTCCGGGTAGGCTTCTCGAATCGTGGCAATGACCGGCAGTTTCCTACCGGCAAAGACACCTTCGCGTGGCACGTAGTGAGACTCATACTTCGGGGAGCGATTGAGCGCCCCGACGAGCAAGACCACGTCAGCACCAGTCTTCCCAATTTCAGAGAGCATGTAATCGGTATTCTGGAAGTTGTTGAAAACATCTTCCGCAACAGCGACGCGCTCCCCCTCTTTTAACTCACACTGCGAGAGGTCCCATTCAAATTCCTGCTTCTTGCCTGCCTCAAGAGGCTTCGGTTTCTTTTCGGCAAAGACGAAGCGTTTTTCTGCGATAGGAGCAAGCGCGCTGCCGAATATCTTGCCACCCGTCGGGATGCCGCAAATCGTGTCGAAGGAGTTGATGAGTTCCTCCCGGCACAGTGTTTGGTGTACAAAATTGGCAAAGGATTCGACAACCGCTGGATGTTTCGCAATCTCCAGAAAATTGAAGTAAACGTCACCAACGAGATTGTTCCCCTCGCTGTCCTTCCCAGCGTAGGGGACCAAGGGTCCCTGACGTATACCATCTTTCTTCGGACAGATATAGAGCGCATCGGCAGCCACGGCAATATCCATGGGCTTATCCCATAGCCTTGGATTGATGATCTTCATCACTATTTCCTTTTCAAGATTCAAGTCGAGCGCTTTGAAGGCAGCGCCTTTGCCCGTCGATATAGAAAATCGACTCTGCGCGCAACAGTACATGAGAGCCTGAATCAAAGCAATCGAAAAGCCAATCTACAAGGTTCGACCTTGTAATTACTTTACCGCGGGCTTGCGGCACTTCTTGGAGCCGCAGCGGCAGCCAGTAGGCTTGAGAAATTCATCAAAGTATTCATCCCCATAATCATAGGAGAGCTCTTCGCCCGGTGCGATTTTGCGTACCGCAGTGATGAGTATTTTGTCGTCCTTGGAAATCTCCGTCTCGCAGTTGGCGTCACACGAGTGATTGATATAGCGGGCAATGTTGCCACGTGCGGAGCCATCAATGGTCCACTTTTCGTCAATCTCAAAGAGGTATCGCGTGGTAAGTGTATCGGCGACAGCGGTAGTTATCTTTTCTCCGGTGTATTCAATCACCAAGTCTCCCTTCTTGAAGGCGACATTAGTAAATAGTCCCAATCCCCTACCGGGAGTGCGCCGCACCGAGAAACGCGAATCCGAATGTCTGATATTTTCTTGCATGGACACGAGAGTATACCACAGGCATAATGGAAGCCATGGCAAAAGGCGACAAAATTTCAACAGAATCCTACAAGGGTGTGCGTGACTTTTATCCCGAAGATCAATTCATCCAGCGATATATATTTGAAAACATGGAGCGCGTCTGCGAGCTCTATGGCTACGAAGAATACAGCGCATCTATCCTTGAGAACGCCGAGCTCTATCGGTCGAAAACCTCCGAGGAAATCGTCAACGACCAGACATACACTTTCACCGACCGCGGCGATCGCGAAGTGACACTGCGCCCCGAAATGACTCCGACATTTGCGCGCATGATTGCTGGTCGCTCACGTGAAATCCCAATGCCAGCGCGTTGGTACTCGGTACAAAACTTCTTCCGCTACGAGCGCCCACAACACGGCCGTGTGCGAGAGTTTTGGCAGGTTAATGCCGACATCGTGGGAGCCGCTGGTATCGAAGCCGATGCCGAGATTATCGCTATTGCACACTCACTCCTCAAGAGCCTTGGCGCCGAAGAAACAGACTTTGAAATCCGCGTGTCGGACCGTCGATTGCTCGATACTATTTATGACGCTGTCAGTATTGCTGCTGATAAGCGTGCAGAAATTACACGTCTCCTTGATCGCCGCGCAAAGGTAGACGACTTCAAGGCAGAGCTCATGAAGATAATCGATGAAGAAACCACGGTCGACTCGCTCATCGACAGTATCGACCGCACGACCTCAACGGCCTATCTCGAGAAGCTTCGCATTGAGCTCGCGGGAATGGGCGTCAACAACATGATTGTCGACACCAAAATCACCCGTGGGTTTGATTATTACACCGGCATGGTATTTGAGGTCTTCGACACTGCCGAGGGAAATCGTCGCGCGATGATGGGCGGCGGCCGCTACGACAACCTCCTCTCGATGTTTGGTGGCGACTCTATCCCTGCGGTGGGCTTCGCCATGGGTGACGTCACCGCACGTGACTTCCTCGAAGCGCACAACCTCCTGCCTACGTACGTCCCGGCAACGGAGCTCATGCTCGCGGTCATCGACGAAAGTGCTATGGGTCATGCACTGCGCCTCGCACAAGATTTGCGCCGTGAAGATGTGACGGTCGCGGTCAACTTCTCTGGTAAGCGCGTAGGCGATCAATTCCGCCAAGCAGATAAGATGAAAGTGCCACACGTGATTGCTATCGGCACACAGGAGCGCGATACTGGCCGCTACACCATCAAGAATCTCGCCAGTGGCAAGGAAACGACACTCGGTGCGGACCGTATTGCGGAGCATTTGTTTAGCTCGTTGGGATAGTTATGCGCAATATCACGTTTGATATTGAAACCGCTAACTGGATTACCGACACGGGCTCCAACGACCCGGCAGATCTCACCATCGCCATCGTCTGCACACATGACTCCGAGACTGGCGCATACGAGAGCTACCTCGAGCACGAACTTCCCAAGCTCTGGCCCATTCTCGAGCACGCCGATATGCTCATTGGATACAATTCTGATCACTTTGATATTCCCCTTCTCAACAAATACTATCCCGGCGATTTGACCAAGATAAAGAGTCTCGACATCATGGTCGAGGTGCAAAAAGCCATGGGCCGCCGTCTCAAGCTCGATACGCTCGCCGAGGGCACCTTAAATGACAAAAAACTCGACGGCAAAGGTGGGCAGTCACTCGTCTGGTGGCGCAATGGCGAAGTAGAGAAAGTCCGCGAATACTGCATCAAGGATGTGAAGCTCACGCGAGATCTCTTCGACTATGCGATGAAAAATGGACTCCTCAAATACAAAGAACTCGGTAAGCTACGCGAGGTCAAACTCGACACTAGTAAGTGGCTCGTCAAAGATAGTGGCGCGATGACGTTTACACTGGGTCTATAATCTTCGTTTTGTGCTTGGACCACAGATGACTGGGAAACCGACGGTTTTCCCATTCCTTCCTGCACGGGGAACTCCCGTTCCCCGACCCCTTCCCAATCTGGGTCCAATCACTTCACTTCGTTTGTGCTTGGACCCAGATTCGAACTGGGGACCCTTCCCTCTTCAGGGGAATGCTCTACCAACTGAGCTATCCAAGCGCTTATGTACTGTTTGTGTACTGAGGTACTCTACCACAAACGGCCTAATTTTTCACACTTGTAGAGGTCGTTGCTGGCTGCATAAAGGCCGGCAAATGGCTTTCGAAGTTTTTGAGTGCATCCTCAAGTCCAGAGAATTTGTTCTGTGCCGCGACCGACGTACCTTGGATTTTGTTGAGTGTGCTTACGAGATTGTCGACTGAGCTACTTATGTAGGTCATATAAAACCAAATCGGCGCAGCAAAGAGGATGACGTATATAAGGAGCTTGAAAATACCAGCAAGAAACGAATTACGACGCATATTGTGAAGCATGCGGTTGTTCTCCTGGGTAAGACGGAGTATTTCGCGTATATCGCTCTGATTGTTATTGATGGGGGGCATGGCTTTAATTATATCATTTGTTTCTGGTGTCCTCGGCAGGAATCGAACCTACATCTCTCCCTTAGGACGGGACTGCTCTATCCATTGAGCTACGAGGACGCGCATATGAGCTTATCACGCCTAGCGAGTAAGGAAATGAAAGCTTGCTTTCATTTCCTTCGAGCGACGGCGGGAAATAAGGTAAAACCCCGTGGCTTGCCACGGGGTTTTACCTTTTATCATATGTGCATCCCTTGCTCGACGTAGGCTGCGAATTTAGGCAATCGAGAGAAGCTCGCGAAGGCGTGGTTCATCAAATCCGATGACGACCTGATCTCCGACGACGATGACTGGCACTCCCATCTGCCCGGTCTTTTCAATCATCTCTTGGCGCTTTGGAAGATCAGCTGCGACGTTGAAGTCGGTAAAGGCGACATGCTTCTCGGTGAAGAAGTCCTTTGCCGCGTGGCAGAAGTGACATGAAGGAGTCGAATAAATGGTTACTGTTGGTTGTGTTGGCATATGCATCATGCGCTTATCAATAATATATTTAGTATATCACACGCTAGATATCAAGGCAGGTTTTGAGGTACAATGGTGCCCTGCGGGCGTAGTTCAGTGGTAGAATGAATGCTTCCCAAGCATTAGATGCGGGTTCGATTCCCGCCGCCCGCACAGAATCTACACGGTGAGATGTTAATTTTCTCAATCAGATTCGAACTTTTTCGAGTCTGATATAGGGAGATTAACCGCAATGCCAAGGTTCACGATGTTCTTACACGTTGCTGTTCTTGCTCTGCTACTCGGGGCGATTTACGAATTCGTACCAGTAGTAGCCATGACACGCTAAGCACAAATCAATCTAAGGGGCCCCACAACGGGGCCCTTTATCATTTCGATTTTAATTGAAAGAGAGTGGAGTCGGGAGACTTACCACCACGAGAAAGCATGCTGGACCCAGGTATGAATCGTGGAGGTGGTGGCGGTTGTTGAGGCAGGCTCATCTGGCTCGACTATTTGAATGATGTTCTCTCCGGCATGGCCCATGTTGTACTGTTGGCGCAATGCCGCTTCCCGTCCGCGAGCTGTTTGCAGTGTGCCGATAGACGCCGTGAGCTGTGCTTGTTGTTCCTGAAGGTCATCAAGCTGAGAAATCGCCTCATCACGGAGGATTGCCGAATCACGGCTTTTGCGATATATCCCCCACGCACCCGAGGCCGCAAAGACAACCAGGAGACACAGTCCGGCGAGCATGAGTCGCCGAGTAAAAACCCGCATTAAGGTCTGCTTTTCTCGTAATGTCGCCATGTGCTATATTGTAGCGTATACTAATCGGAATAAACATATGAGCTTTCTTTTTCACAAACGCACACGCAAGACTATCAACATTATATGGGGAGTTGTAGCCGTATTTGTCACTCTCGGCATGGTGCTCTTCTTCGCCCCTGGCCTCTCGACCTGGCTCGCGAGTCTCTAAAACCTAGTGCGCATGGGCACCATGCGCAGAATTAACTCTCACGTATAACCTTCAAAAAGACATCGTTTGGGATGTCGACTTTGCCACGCGCGAGCATTCGCTTCTTGCCTTTCTTCTGCTTTTCCCAGAGCTTCATGCGACGCGTGATGTCGCCTCCATAAAGATAGTCGGTCACGTCTTTGCGCATTGCGGCGACACGGCGCGCGGCGATGATGCGCCCGCCAGCCTTGGCCTGAATCTTGAGCTCAAACATCTGTCGTGGGAGGAGCTTCTCAAGGCGCTCAACCATCGCTTCAGCTTCTTGCTGTACGCGGCGATGCGAGACAATGCGCGCAAATGCCGGCACCATCTCATCTGCGACAAGCACATCGAGGCGCACGACATCTGCTGGTCGGAGGCCGATTATTTCGTATGAGAGCGACGCATAGCCCGAGGAGACACTCTTGAGTCTATCGAAAAATCCCCGCATGAGCTCTCGCAGCGGCATATCGGCCGATATCTGCGTCTTGCCATCCGGCAAGGTCTCCGTATCCCCCACTACTCCTTCGTGGTCATAGAGAAGCTGTGTGATACCGCCGATGTATGCAGGTGCGGTGATGACTGCGACTTTACTCCACAGCTCACGTACTCCCTTGGCACTGCCATCATCGGGAAACTTGGCCGGAGCATAAATTTCTTCAATCTCTCCGTTGTTTTTAGTTATTTCATAAACGGTGGTAGGTTGTGTGACGACAAGCTCCATGTTGAATTCGCGCTTTAAGCGTTCGATGATGATTTCGAGATGGAGCATTCCCAAGAAGCCGCAACGGAAACCTTTGCCCATTACACCGGATGATTCTTCTTCATATGAAAGCGATGAATCCGAGAGGCGCAGACGATCGAGCGAGAGGCGTAAGACCGAAAGATCGTCTTGGGATTCAGGGTAGACAGATGCCCAAATGACAGGGGTCGGTGCCTGATAGCCATGAAGTGCTGGCGAGGCGTTGCGGGATGATGTGACCGTCTCGCCGACTGATGCAATGCCAGGCTTTTTAATTCCCGTTACGATGTAGCCTATTTCTCCTTCACCCAGCTCGGCGCACGGCTTCTCATCGGGAGAAAGGATGCCGATCTCAAGGGCGGTAAAGTCGGCTCCTGCCTCCACGAAGCGCAGCGAGTCCCCTTTTGCAATCTTGCCGCTAAAGACGCGCATATACACGATGACCCCACGGTGATCCGAGTAGCCGAAGTCGAAGACGAGCGCTTGTACTCCAGAGATTGGCTTGCCCGCCTTCGCCAAGGCTTCGGCGGGCGAAGGAACTTTCTCGACAACCATATTCAAGAGTTCTGCGACTCCTGCGCCGGTCTTGCCTGAAGCACCGAGAATATCTTCTTCGGGGCACCCGAGCAAAAGCGCCAGCTCGCTTTTGATATCTTCAGTGCGTGCGTGTGGTGCATCAATCTTAGACACGACAGGAATGATGACGAGCCCGAGCCCGCGCGCAATGGAGAGCACAGAGAGCGTCTGTGCCTCTACACCTTGAGTCGCATCGACGAGAAGTATCACACCTTCTACCGCCGAGAGTGCGCGAGAAACTTCGTAGGCAAAGTCTACGTGCCCCGGAGTATCGATGAGATTGAGGATGTATTCTTCCCCATCGCATTTCCAATTCATACGCACCGGCTGCATCTTGATGGTGATGCCACGCTCGCGCTCGAGGTCCATGCGGTCGAGCACCTGCTCTTGCATATGGCGAGGCTCGATGGTGCCTGTGAGCTCAAGCATGCGGTCGGCGAGTGTGGACTTGCCGTGGTCGATATGAGCTATGATGCTGAAGTTGCGGATGTTTTTCACCGCTCAACTGTAGCATTTTTTGGCGTTTTTCGAAATGGAGCCAACTACCGCAGTAAATTACGAGACATCACTCGGGGCAACGGCAGTCGGCTGCACATCGGCAAATCGACGCTTGAGAGCCGAGATTGCTTCACCGATTTCGGGGTTATTCAAAAGGATAAGCGTAATGCCTGCAACCGAAAGACCAACAACCCCTGCAAGAATTGCCTGCGTAAGCAATCCAATTGTTGTGTCGATAGTCCCTGCGATACCGGTCGCCGCAAGTATGAGATACGTGCATCCGCCACCGATAACGGAAGCCGAGAAGCTCTCGAAAAAAAGCCGCGAGATATGCGCTTGAGCAATCGGGAAATCTCGAACGAAGAAAAAATAGCTGACGACTCCCTCAGCGATGGAGCCCAAGGCATAGCCGAAGGCAAGCATAAGAACGCCAGTGCCCGGCACGTCTTGCACGCGCAAGAGAGCGCCTACAAATGCACGCAAGAACGGACTGTAATGAAACAGTGCGAGAAATGCATACGCAGAGGCAATGGAAACGATGATATCAGTACACCCGTAGTAGAGAGGTTTGCGCGTATTGCCTATGGCATAGTAGGCGCGTGCGATGAGCAGCGTGATGCTTTGTGCTGCAAGAGATATCACAAAGAGCGCGAGTGCTGCGGCAGTGAGACGTGTCGCATCCCAATTGAATTGCCCTGCACCGAGCACGATACGCACGATTTGCGCACGCATGACAATCATAAATACGGTCGCCGGAATCGCCCAAAAGATAATGTGTCGAAGCGCCGCCTCGATGTATTGCAAGAATTCCGCCTGCGCACCTCGTGCATGGAGTCGAGAAAGTGTCGGAAATGCTGCGACCGCATATGAGACGCCAATGATGGTGAGTGGGACCGATTGCAAATTGAACGCAAAAGAAAAGATGGTAATAGAGCCAGGCACCAAGACTGACGCCATCGCGACCAGTGCCACGAGCGATATTTGGGTCGAGGCAAGCGCGAGTGTACGAGGGATGGAGAGTGTAAGTACTTCGACGAGTCCTTTCCACATACGACTGATGGAAATCGGCGTCGTGTGTTGTTCAATAAAAAGATACGGCAATTGTACCGAGACATGCATCAGAGCACCGAAGACCACTCCCCATCCGAGGCCTGCTATTCCCCACATCGGGTACAAGACGAGTGCACCAAATATAATTCCCAGATTATACAGAAGCGGACTCACCGAGTAGAGCATGAAGCGGTGACGAAGCTGAGTGAGTGATGCAATGGTATTGCTCGCGCCGAGTAAAATCGGCTGAAGCAAAAGGATTCGCATCAAGATGACAAACTGCGCACTTGATGATGCGTCATGCGCGAGGCCCGGGGCAAAGATATGTGCGAGCACCGGGGCAAGTGCATAGAGTACGAGTGAGACAAACGACATTCCGGCAAAAAACACCACGAGCGTATTGCGCAAAAACGCCACCATCAAACCCTCATGTTCTTCCTCCAGACGAGAAAGGATCGGCAAGAGCGCATAGATAGAAAAGAGTGATGCGACAGTCGCAAAGAGAAGATCCGGTACACGAAATGCCGCGTAGTAGAGATCGAGTGTGTGTCCGGCACCGAAGGCGAAGGCGAGGATTCTGTCGCGTACGAGGCCAAGGAGCTGTGAGGCAAGCGCGAATGCAGCGAGGAGATACGCCGCCTGGTGCATGCCACGGGTTTCTCGGGCCAAGAAGCGAAATGGTCCAATCATGATACACATTACTCTACCACATCAAAAAAGAGTCCTTGAGGGACTCTTTTTTGATTAGTCTTTGCACTATACTCACTTCGTTCGTTTATGTGCGCCTCATTCGGAAACGTAAAAGCGAAGCTTTTACGCTTCGCTCATTCGTTGCACCTATAAGCCGGATTCTGTCGTGAGCAGTCATATATCTGCGATAACTGTTGCCAGTCACCTGAAGCGGCTCTCTCCTTGCGGAGCACGGCCTTGCACGCGAGTAGGAATTTTGCCGTTGCATCCGTACCTTACGGTACGACAATCCCCGAAGGGACCCTAGCCTCTCGGCGTCGGCGTTTCTGTTCGCATCCCTTGTGTTGCCACAGACGGGCGTTACCCGCTACCTGTCTGGTCATTACACCAGTACGTGTCCGGACTTTCCTCTGAGTTGTAGATTTTGGTTTTTAAGGTCGGTCCTTAAGGGAGCCCAAGGTCCGACCTTGGGAATTCAAAAACCAAAATCTACAACTCAGCGACTGCTTGGTGCAGATTTATACTATACAACAATTCTAAGCCTTAATCAAAGCTGCGCCATATCTCCTAAATTGAAGTTGTGGGATTGTGCATACCCTGCCGGCACCTCAAGCACATAAAGTGCAGGGGCAGGAGGTACGAAGTCTTCTGGATATGTATCGGGTGCGACATTCTGTGCCATGTATTCTATTTTGTCGTCTGCAGTAATCCAAATCATATCTATCGAAAAGTGCATATCTTTCATCCAAAATCCATATCGTTTCGCGGTTGGGAAAACAAAAAGCATTCCTTCGTCAGTAGTGAGACCATCGCGATTCCCGAGACCGAGCGCTTGGAGTGCGGGAGTATTGGCCACCGCCACTTTGATACGTTGATTATCAATCAGTATCGTCTGCATTTGATACCCGGTGAAGTCTCCGGTAGCCGAGGCACTCACGGGATGTGTCTGTTGCGTAAAGTATATAAGAAAACTCACCGAGATTATCGCGCATATCCCCACGACCCCGAGCCCCGCAAGCGCCACTTTGATCGGCATAGCAAACTACAGGAGGAGAATCAATGCCATTGCTACGAGTGCCACGAGCCAGTAGCCAGCAACAATGAGATACACCTTAAATGGCTTGTGTTCCCAGAGCACCATGCCAAGCATCGTTGGAGCGATGAATCCAATCCAACACCAGAATGCAAGCTGGAGCGATCCAACCCAATTATAGACACTCCAGGCAATCCCGAAGTAATTCATCACATATGCGACAAGCATCGCAGAGAGAAATCCAATGAATGCATAGAGCGGCATGCGACGCTTAGCGATATCGGCCTTTTCAGGAGTGATACCTGAATGTGCCATCCAGTAGGTGCCAAAGACGCGTGGATGATACCAAATGATGCCAAGAATAACAGCCGAAAGGCCTGCGCCGAGAATAGGAAGAAAGGTTACTTGATACATATAGCCCCATAGTAGCCCGTCCGCAAAATACGTCTAGGCCAGGACTGTGTGTAAGTGAGTCAGGAATTACTGCTTAAACACGAAGCTCTGGGTAACACTATCAAGCGTTGTCTTGAGAGCTGCTTCGTCAAACTCCTTCACCGCACCCTTCGGATAATTCTGAATGCTCCCGTAGTGGATAGTGTATTCGATGGCATAGCACTGACTCGAGCGTAGGATGCGGTAGCTCGTCGTGTCGTAACGATTGCCGGCTGCAGCATCAGATGACTGCAATACCGTATACGTTGAACCGTTGAAGGTCGAGGTCGCAGCATTATGCGCGATGCCGCTTGGGTTGTACGAGAGACACGATGCGACAGCTGAGGCATCAGCGCTGGTGCCGACAGTGAATGTCGCATCAGCAAAGTTGGTGCCAGGAAGATACGATGCCGGTACGACAATCTTCGCGAGAATCATGCCTGAGGTTGTCGCATTGACCATCCAATCTTGCGTGTACCCACCGCCGTCGCCCGTCACACTCCAGGTATTTGGATAGCTAAACGAAAAGGTCTTTGTTGCATCAGTAAAGGTATCTGCTCCTGCATCTGCGACCACCGTTCCTGCAATACAGTCTTGATAGGTGGTCGAAGAATCTTCAGTAATGAATGCATTGTTGCCCGCACTCCAAAAGACCATGTCGGTGGTTGATCCGATTGTCGTCTCATAGCGAATGCCCGAAGCTGCCTCTACTTGAGGAAGATGTACTTGGCGACCGTCGGAAAGCGTCACGTCAACGGCAGTATTGGTATAGGAGGCACTGATGGTCTTTTTGTCATCGCATGAATACATTGCGGTGCTTATGACTGTCGCTGTTGTGGTTGCCACAGTTGAGGTTGCGGTAGTGCCCTGACTCAATACCTGGGAGCGATAATATACATACCCTACTGCAATGAGTGCGACGATAACGATGAACCAGAGGAATTTCTTCATATATGTTGTTGAATATTGAAAGCTAATGAATTGACACTATAGCATGGGTAGATGAAGAATTCATGAAGGCCGCCTGTGAGTCCATGGCGGAGTCTTTGTCAGTATGATATACCGTAGTTCGGCATAGTTTAAACAAGGAGGTAGGAATGTTCTCTCTCAAAATCGTTATAGCTGTTGTGGGGCTAATGATAGTGTTCTTTCTCTACGTGTTATGGGATTTTGGAAGAAACCTTGCGCAAAATCAGCGATGGTCACCGAAGGGAGTGAGCATACTGGGCGCAAAAGAAGGAGCGTTGATGATTTTTTCCTTTCTCAACGCTGTGGAAATCGCACTTATCCTGTGGCTCGTATACATAAACCCCAACCCACACGCCGTACCATGGATGTTACAGGTAGTTCATCGTTCGCTTGACGCCATTGCAGTAATTCTCTTTGTAGCAATCCTATGGAAGTTCAACGGCACGAAGCGGCCAGATGTTCACAAATACTTCACGTATGCGTTCATCGTTGTATATCTTGGCGCAGCAGTAACGGGATTTATCCAGCTCTATCTTGTACCGACCTAACAAACACCCCGCGCATGGGCACCATGCGCGGGGCAATTTTTTAGATTGTTTTTAAAATTCGTACAACTTGTCGGCGAAGTCTACAATGTGATCGGTCTTGTCTACTTCAATCCCTTCTTTTTTGTACAGTGCCATGCGCTTTTTTCGATATTCTTCGCTAATCCAAATACGCCCGTCGCTGTAAACGATACGGTGAAATGGAATGCCGTGCTCACCCGCTTCCCATGCCTTCCCGAGAATTGATGAAATGCTCCGTGACGCCATCGAGCCACCACCGGCAGCTTTTGCCAATGCCCCATAGCTCGTGACTCGGCCTCTAGGGACGGAGAGCGCGAGCTTAACCACTCGCTCGCTGAAGGACAACCGAGCCGCCTTGTGTGTCTTGTCATTCTTCTCTTCGCGCTCCGGAAACAGTGTCATAGGGATTTTGGTTGTTTATTAATTGGAAGCAATAAGCCCTGCAAAATCTGGCCGAGCAATGATATCTGCTCTGATTAATGAATACCAATACGCATACCCTTCGGCATTAAGGTGAAGTCCGTCGGCGGCGTGGTACCGCGCCGGGTCGGCGGCAATAGTATCGGGTTTGCTATAGATGTCGACATACGCGACCTGATGCGCTGCACATATATTCATGAAGAGTGTGCGCAGTTCACGCGTGCGTGATGAAATGATGGAGCTCAAAGGCCACTTGAATATAGGCGAGGTGCCGATGTCTCCTGCGGTGAGGAGGACGATGTGATCGGACTTCTTCTGAAGTGTCGTCAGTATAGTATCGAGCGAATGCGCCGCGTCACTGAGTGACTTGAACCCTATCACGTCATTGGCACCGATCTGTATCTCGATGAGGTCGTAGTGCGACCGCTGTGCATGCGCTGCCTGTCCTGCAAGGTCGGCGGTCACTGCCCCACTCACGGCATAGTTCTCGACAGATGCCTTCATATCTTCCGACAAGAGCGCCGCTATCGTCTGTTCTGCTGGTGCACCTACCCCTACGGCAGTGCTGTCTCCAATCACCAAAATGTTCTTTGAGAGTGTGGGGTCGATATGCGAATACGCATGTGACGCAGGAACCAGAGTCGCGTCGACCGATTTGGCATGGAGAAGTGGGTATGCCACGTATACGGTGTACCCGATGATGAGTACTAAAATCACCCCAAGAATATGTATGAATGTCACATTTGTATTCTACAGCAAAAAAATCTTTAAGTGATACACTTACGATATTAGCCTCGCGATTCCCTATCAATCTATGCGCGCTCCACAATCATATAATTCCGTCGCGAAGTCCTTTCACTGGCTCATCGTCTTGATGGTCGCTATCCAGTTCACGGTCGGCTGGATTATGCCCGAGATACGAGGCAATACGACCCCAGAAGGCCTCGTGAGTTTCCATTTCTCATTCGGTATTCTCATCCTCGTCGTAATGCTTTTGCGACTCGTGTGGCGACTCACACACAAAGTACCGCCGCCAATTGCTGGGACCTCACAATCACAAGAGTTTGCAGCACAATCAGTGCATTACCTTTTGTACGCAACACTCATCATATTGCCGATTACCGGATGGGGTCTTGCTTCAGCGCGTGGATGGACAACGAGTATGTTTGGTATCGTCACACTCCCGCCGCTCGTCGCAGCGAGCAATAGCGCACGACGACTCTTCGATACGCTGCATGTCGGCACCGCGACCATCGTCGCATTCCTCATCGCCGGTCACATCGTCGCAGCGCTCTATCATCACTTCGTCCTCAAAGACGGCCTGCTCAATCGCATGCTACCGAAAAGTATGGTGCGATAACTTAAAAAGAGTTACCGCAAGAGCTGCACTAAAAAGACGATGAGCGCTATGACGAGCAAGGCATGTATGAGACTGCCTCCGATATGCAGACCAAATCCAAGAAGCCAGAGTACGACGAGAACGACAATAATAGTCCAAAGCATAGTATTTTTTGTTAGTCGAATTAATTACGGAGTGGGCGTAGTCGCTACCGGGTTGGGGACCGTGACATTGATGTTGGTCGTACTTGCAGGAGCAGTAGAGCCAAACATGCCATGTCGATATGCATATATGCCACCTCCAATAACAGCGATGAGAACGATAAACGCAACAATCCACCCCGCAGCACTATTGTCGCTGGTAGCGGGAGCAGTAGTGGTAATAATTGTATCTGCCATAAATTAATTCTAAATAATGGTGCGAATAAGCCTTAACGATAACTCACTGCACATGAAGAACGGATGAATTTCCTCAACTCTACACCCGTTTCTCGACTACGATGGTGCATTTTGCAACGAGTGCCGCTATGGCGCCTGCTGCGGCGAGGACTGGAGCGAGCATAAATCCCACCGCACCGAGCGTGAGTGGAAATTCGAGGATTGTATTGCCTGCTTCGTTTTTGATGATGATGCGACGGACATTGCCTTCGCCGATAATTTTCTTGATGGTCTTTACGACGTCGCCCCCTGAGACGGTAAATTCTTCTGTGTTATCTGTTGATGTCATAGGCGAATTATACGATGCTCTAAATGTGATTTTGATGAAGATATCCTGGACACGGTAGTCGAGATTATTATCTCAAAAAAGAACCCGCAGCGCCATTTCTGGTACTGCGGGTGTCGCGCGAATCTCATTGATGAGTATAGGATGTCGGTGCATTCTGGCGCCATATGACGCCGAAACACCAATCCTTGGATACGAGAAACGAATCGATTCCACGGTGATTGATCTCTGGAAAGGCCTGTTTATACAGGTCGATAAGATGGAGATTCAACACGTCGATTTCTTTCTTGGTCGAGACTATGTCGGCAGGCGACCCCTGCATTGTAGCCCATGACATCTTCACGTGGAATGAGATTGCTTCTTCTTTCATCAACCTCAATGCAAGCCAGGGGCGCAATTCGGAGGGCACTACACCAATACGTATCGCGCGCTCCGGTGCTTCCATTTCTGGGCAATATTCCTCAATCAAATTAGGTGGTAATTTCCTAACTTCTCGCTTGAGGCGCATCAACAAACCGTTTTTTGTCATGTATTCCTCCTCTGTTGTCCTATGGAGAGTGTACATGAAAGGCGGAAGAAATCGAGCCTGCCACATATTCGAGCCGATGTCTCACTACCACTACCTGTGCTATGTTTATCACGACTAGCGGCCCAGTAGGTCAATCTACTGATTGAGGAGCGAAATGAGAGCTCGCTTTCATTTCGTCCGAGTGACGGCGGGACACAAGGTATAAAACCCCGCAGCTTGCCAGTCGGGTTTAATACCTTTTACCGAACATCATCTCTGTCTGACACTCGTCCATAGCAACTGATCAACATGAAACAGTACTTCACCTTAATGGACCCGCTGCGGCTCTTCGCGGCCATATGGGTGATGAACTATCACTATCTTTCAGGCAACGAAGCACATCCACTGCTCCACTGGTACCGATTCGGGAACCTCGGTGTGCAAATATTTTTTGTCATCAGTGGTTTTGTCATTGTGCAATCGATACAAGGTAAAACCCTGAAGGAATTCGCACTTGGAAGATTTCTCAGATTATTTCCGCTTTTTTGGATACTTTGTACACTTACATATCTTTTGACTATAGTCTTACCTGACCCGACATATAGCATCCATTTTTCTGATTATCTGCGCAGCATGACAATGCTCAGCGACGCATTCGAGCACCTCTTAGGACCGTCGACATTGGTTGATTCCTCGTACTGGACGCTCACTGTTGAACTAATCTTCTATATGATGATTGGGGTCTTTGTGCACTATTTCACTGAGAGGAGATTGGTTTATTTCTTTATTTTCTTCCTGGGAATAAGCATGCTGACGTTTTCATTGGGTCTTGAGAATCAGTATTGGGCCAAGCTTTTGCTAGTAAGTCACGCATCCTATTTTGCATTCGGAGGATTGCTGTCTTTGATTATGATCGGCAGCTATCAAACGAGTTGGAGACGAATCTTTGATTATGCGCTCTTAATACTTGCAGGAACATATGCGATTCTCATTCACAAATTGGTGATTCCCGCCTACGAAACAACGAATATATATGACAATCGGGTCATTATTTTAATTCACGTTGCGATATTTGTTGGGGTTCCTGCCCTCGTGTATCTATCACGATATATTCGTGACGCTCGGACTATCAAAATTCTCGGCTTCCTGGGTGCGCTTACGTATCCGCTCTATTTGTTGCACCAACGAATCGGAAATATATTGATTAAACTCATAATCGATCACAGCTCATTTTCTTGGGGACACGTGGTCGTCGCAATGGAATTCATTATGATTGTCTGTGCACTCGTAATCGCCATATATGAAAGCCGCATGCGATATTTCTTAAAACGGAAGATGGCTACTGCGCTATCGAGAGTATCCTTGCACTATTAGACTTAATCAGATAGATTTTTGGGAGGAAACCTAAGGAAAACGAAAGGAGAACACGATGGCCAAAATAATGAAGGTTTCAGACATGATTTGTCCTATTACGTTATCGGGGAGGGCTGTCTGGATTAACAACTGGCTCAACGACTACATTGACGTCGAAGCCGGTGACGACATCTTCGTGATGGCAATGCGCATCTATCTATATATGTTGCGTGCCTCTCACAAAAGAAAGACGCTGCTCTACCAGCAAAGGGGCAGGAAACTGTCCCCTGTTCCACTTTTGAATCCAATGTCGCAAATCAAGTTACCTGATGAAGCGTATAAACAGAAGAAAGAGTTATTTCTGTTTACATTTGCTAAGCGGTCGATTCTCGGCCTCAAGCAATTACAAAAGCTCACCGGCATACAAGACATTGTTTCAGTGATAGAAAATGCTCTGTGCTTGGTCTACGATCTTGTCAGTCGGACATCCCAATCTCAGATATTCTTTCTCCGAGATGGCAACACTTCGCGCCTCGAACGAATTGAAATTTGCTCATTCATGTAAATGAATGGCGTAGCGAAACTGATTGGCACAGCAAAACTGAAGAACCACCGGCAACGGTGGTTTTTTGTTTAATAGTGACTGACCCCATTTTAAAAGGTATCTGACACCATTCTCCTTCATCAGGACATCACACTAACTCTGCCACACTGACTCAATGAAAAACTGGTATTCATGGAATACGCCGATTGGGTTGGGTTTTTGGCTCATTGCGTGCGGGGTGTTTTTTGTACTCCTGCACTTTGCAGGGCTCATGCCGTAGTAAATAAAAAATATGAAACTCTACTATGCCAAAGGCGCGTGCTCGTTCTCCTGTGATGTCTTGTTTCGAGAAGCGGGACTCACGCTCGAGCTCGAGCGTGTGGATTTGAAGGAACATAAGACCGAAACGGGAATGGATTATTTACAGATCAATCCAAAAGGCTACGTGCCGGCCCTCAAAATCGATTCAGGGGAAATCCTAACCGAAGCGCTTGTCGTGCTCTCGTACATAGCCGATCAAGCGCCTCAAAGCAATCTCATGCCGCAGTCAGGTATCGAGCGCTATCGCGCTTTCGAATGGCTCGGCTTCATCGGCACCGAATTGCACAAGACGACAGGACCATTCCATATGCAGAGCGCAACGGCAGAAGAAAAGGAAGTTGCAAAACAGAAATTGCTCAAACGGGCTGGCTACATGGATACGATGCTCGAGGGAAAAGAATATCTCTTGGGAAATGTCTTCACGGCGCCGGATGCATACGCTTTTGCTATCTTGCGCTGGTTTCCCGGCTTTGGTATCGATATATCCACAATGAAGAACGTGACGGCTTACGTCGGACGTATCCAAGCACGACCGCATGTGCAGGAGGCATTCACGTTTGAGGGATTGTAAGACAGCGAGACTTAATGACTGACCTCATTTCCTGATTTGGATGAAGATGATTTTGAAAGTTTACTTAGTGCCGTTTTCGCATATATAAAAACGAGCGGATTTCTCCGCTCGTTGTAGTTGCAAGATTTAGTTTGAAACCTTCCGACCCGCGTCTTCCTTGACGGCCTCGAGGACCCACTCATCAATCATGTCTGGACCATCGAAGACTATGCAAAATTCGTGGCCATCTGCGTTTCGCCACCATTCCGCGGTGAGCTTTTTGACCGGCGGTATGTAGGTCCTGTAACCATCACGGCGTATATCTCTAGTTTCTTCCACATTCATAAGACGAATAATCGCTTCGCCGTGGCCCTCCACAATAATTTTAGGCCAATCGAGTAACTCATTGAATCGCCACCCACCACCGGGTATCGAGTCTAAGAGCGAACGTGAGAGTAGAAGTTGGACAATCTGTGTCTCAAAATACCATTGAGCCGCGGCAGCATCTGCACTCGAAATGTAGAGGCCCGTGGGCTCAGTTGACTTGATTCGCAGACCCGATGAGTCTGGAAGTCCGGTCACCGTAAACGCTACTTTTAGTAGTGGATTCTTCACTAATTCCGACATCTTCACCTCCTCAAATGATTGTTCTATTTGCACACTACCCTATGGGCTTTTGAGAGTAAAGGTCCTATCCGTTGCTTTTTGCATCAAATTCCACCATCCACTCGATACCATATTTGTCTCTAAACATCGCAAAGTATGTCCCCCACGGACTCTCCCCGATAGGCATTTCAACCGTTCCGCCTTGCGAAAGCCCGTTGAATATTTTGTCTGCCTCCTCACGGCTTTCTGCGATGACTGATATCTTGGATCTGTTCTCATGCTCGTTAGTGAGTCCCATGTGTGACGGGACGTCGTTGGCCGAGAGCATGTTGGGGCCGATTGGGAATTCGATAACCATGACTTTATTCTCATCAGCAGGAGCTACGGGAAATTCAGGACTTGCAAAGTCCTTGAAGTGACTAATCTTTGTAAACTCTCCGCCAAATACTGATTTATAAAAGGTGAATGCTTCTTCTGCATTGCCGTTGTAGTTCAAATGAATATTAAGTAGTGCCATGTCTTACATTATACGTTCTTTTTTGGAAAGAAAACTTCCTGTTTGCCAAGGAGATCGGCGAAGGCGTACAGACGTTGGTACGACATACCGAACGAAACGCTTTGTGGAATGATGCAAAAGAGCGTGCCATTGGACTCAACTGCATACATTCCCTTTGTGAGACATGCAGGTTCTACTCCTATAATCGTCTTCCAGTCATCAAGGTATGTGAGTGAGTAAAAAATGACTAGCGACGGTCGGTATTCGCGCACGAGAGCGGCGAGCTTTCGCATGCGTTCCGGTTTGTAAGTCTTTAGATATTCATTTCGAGATACTAGACTAGAGATACCAACACTGCTGTACAGCCACGTGCTCGCATTGGCTTTATTCGAGGGCAACGGCATAAGCTCTATGCACGCTGTTTCTTTGAGACTAACGTCACCAAGACGGCCTATTTGATATGCACGAATTTCATCGAGCGTTGGAATTTGACGGCGTGTCAGATAGAGGAAAAGTGCGATGGGAAACTTCCAGGTTGATTGGACTGGAGCATTTGGGTGGAACCAGCGCATGTGATCTGTGGCACCTTCCATGCCGCGACGTATATCGACAGTGTGCCTGCCATCAGCTGCTTCAAAGCGCGCTCGTAATTGCGACACGTCTGCATTAGTATCGAACCCTTCCTCCATACCGACAAACCACACCGGGGCTTCCAGGCTACCGTAACCCCAGAAGTTGTTGATGCGGGACTGAATGATATCAGGTCTTAAGGTAGCGGTAGCAAATATTTCAGACATACATCAATGGTAACTGACCCCATTTTTTTCTTTTATTATTTAAACGTAGCAAAAAGTTACTTATCAACCTCGCCACTTTCCAACTCTTCTATGTATTCGTCTAATCCTTGGCCCTGGTCGGCACGTGCCTTTAAACAATCGAGCTGGTAAGAACTGATGTTTTCTTTTTTATAATCTCGCTCTTCTCCATTTTTGAAACGAAAAACTATTTGGTATTCATTGTATTTGTAGGACTCAATCTTAGAGTTACCACTGACGTCCTTATAAGGTCTCATATTGCAAAATAGGTTTTGAAAAGTTCGCGGTTTTAACGAGAGCTAATTTTGAATCCTAAATATATTACTCCAATGATTAGCCAACCGATAACGATTGCGGCAAAGTCAGGCTGAGCAGGCAACATTACGATAAACCACAGAAGGGCTATGACTCCAAAGACAATGTTGAGGAAATTCTTCCCATGTTCGACAATTTTCTTTGCTTGCTTTGTCGCCTTCTCATCATGAGCTATTCGTTTTTCAGCCATAACAGCAGCATTCTGGATAGAATTCTTAGTAACCTCAGGAGAAAAGATGTTTTGTTTACAGTCTTTACATAGATTACTTCCTGCGAGGGAAGAGAAAATTGAGACTTTATCTTCGTTACATCCCCAACATTTCATACTCATTATTTTAGCAAAAAGATATTACTTATAAAAGCGCTTCAAGAAGATTGGGGTGTGACCCCACAGAAATACCGATTCTGTTTCGTAATAATTGCTTGGCGGAGGGTGAGAGATTCGAACTCTCGGTGGGTTGCCCCACACACGCTTTCCAAGCGTGCGCACTAGACCACTATGCGAACCCTCCGTGAGAGCCAGTATACTTGCTCTAACTTAAGATTCCAAACCCGCCTTTCTGCGTGCTCTGCGGCGTGCGCGCACTGCGGCAAACTGCGCCCGGCGCAGTGCGATGTCGGCGCGGAGCTTCTTCTCGAGCTCTTGGGCCTTGCGGGACTCCAGCCAGCCAAAGGTGGCAAAGACCGTGTTCCCCGTAAGCACAAGCCCAAAGACGAGCACGAGATGCGGGCGGGTTAGCTCGGGCGCGAGAAAGAGAAACGTCGGCGTGAAGCTCGTCATCCCAATGACGACGTCCATAAATCTGTTTTGCGGAGTTTCTTCAATCTGGACCATTGCCTCCCACATTTCATATGCGACCAAAAGGAGAAATACAATGACGAAGGAGCTCTGTGTGCCAAATTTAAAAAAGTATGTGCCAAGCCCCAACGATATTCCCGAGAGGAAATGCACTACACTCCAGAGATCAATCCACTTCCCTTCGCGCCAGATGTCGGTGCGCACAAATATGCCTTCACGTGTGAGTTTCATATTTTAGAGTGTGGAAAAAAATCTCAGATACGAGGCGCGGGAAGAAGAAAATTCGAGGCGTATCGCGATACGATGAGAATTTTCTTCGGGACCCGCAACGATGTAGCTGAGGTTTTTAGCCATACTCTACACGTTGAGACCTTCGAGCGCATGGATGCGGTCTTCTATCGGCGGATGCGTTGAGAAAAGCTTCTGTATGAATTGCCCTGCCGGATGCGCGCCGAAGGGATTACTGATGAAGAGATGTGCGGTGGTGGTCGATGCATTAATCATTGGTGCTTCGTAAGATCCGAGCTTGCGCAATGCAGACTCGAGGCCTTCTGGATAGCGCGTGAGAAGCGCCCCGTCGGCATCAGCGAGGTATTCGCGTTTGCGGGAAATTGCGAGCTGTATGAGCTGAGCCGCGATAGGGGCGAGAATCATCGCAAGTATTGTCGCAATGGCGATGAAGGGACCGGCGTTCTTGTCTCTACTATTGCCGCCCCAAAAGCTCACCCGCAAAAATATATTGGCAAGGACCGAGATAAATCCGACCAAGACTACAGCGACCGTCATCACGAGGATGTCGCGATTGCCCACGTGTGAGAGCTCATGTGCGATGACACCTTGGAGCTCGTTGGTGTCCATCATCCCCAAGAGACCGGTGGTGACTGCAATCACCGCGTGATTCTTGTCGCGACCCGTCGCGAAAGCATTGGGTGCCGGGTCGTTGATGATATAGACCTGAGGCTTTGGGAGCCCCGCGGTGATAGCGAGGTTCTCTACGATGCGGTGCAGGTCTATATATTGCACAGGATCAGCCGGTACGGCGCCGACAGAGCGAATGGCGATGGAGGCCGAGAACCAGTACGACCAGACGTTGGTCACGAGAGCGAAGGCGACCGCCCCATAGAGAATTGCAGGGTTACCGTAGTATTGAGATATGAGAAAGCCAATAAGTATAACGAGTGCGAGAAACACTCCCATGAGCATCCAGGTACGAAAGACGTTTTTTCCCTCTTGTGTGTAAAGGCTTGCCATACACTCTTTATTTATTTTGTTAGAAACTTACCTTGACCGGCTCCTTTGCTGCAGCGTCGGCATCAGAGAGCGCGAAGAAGTCCCCTGCCTTAAATCCAAACATGTTGCCGATGATATTGCTTGGGAACATACCGAGCTTCGTGTTGAGATCTTGCACGACACTGTTGTAGAAGCGACGCGCGGCCATCATTTTGTTTTCGGTGTCAGAGAGCTCTGTCTGAAGTGCGAGGAAGTTCTCGTTGGCCTTCAAGTTGGGATAATTCTCCGATACCGCAAAGAGTGACTTGAGGGCACCAGAGAGCATGTCGTCCGCTGCGGCTTTACCGGCTGGAGTCGTCGCACTCATAGCGGCAGTGCGCATCTCGGTCACCTTCTCCAAGGTACCCGACTCGTGTGCGGCGTAGCCTTTGACGGTCTCGACCAAATTAGGAATCAAATCAAAGCGGCGCTTGGACTGTACGTCGATATCCGAGAGCGCTTCTTTGACGTGGTTGGTAAGAGAGACAAAACCGTTATACGAGACGACAAACCAGATAATAATGACTGCTACTATCGCCAAAAGAATTAATGTAATCATATACATCTAGTGTATCACTTTCAGCTCGCAGAGCGAGCCAAAACAAAAAAGACAAAAAGAACAGAGGTCGGACCTTTGCACGGGAAGCGAGCCGGTGGAGTCGGTAAAAGGGTGTCTCGCAGCGCGACGGCGCGAGAGGCAGCGCTCCGCGAGCACGTGATTGAGCACAATCACCTACTGGGCGGAGACAGCGACCCCTTTACCGATTCCACCGCGAGCGGTTAATCCATCCCCCCCATTCCTCCCATTCCCGGAGCTGCATCCTTCTTTTCCTCTGGAATATCAGCGACGGCGGCTTCGGTGGTGAGAAGGACCGCTGCAGCAGATGCTGCGTTTTCAACTCCTGAGCGAGTGACTTTGACCGGATCAATAATACCCGCCTCAAACATATCAACTTCCATTTCGCTCACGGCATCCCAGCCAGTGTTGTTGGCCTTGTTGACTTTGTCGAGCAAGAGCTGGCCATCTTCGCGACCGCAGTTAATGACGATTTGCAAAAACGGCGCATTGAGTGCCTTCATGACGATGCCGTAGCCTGCTTGGAATTCGACGTCGGTCGTAGTACTGCTCTTCTCCGACATCTTTTCCAATTTGCCGTGGAGCTTCTTGGAGACCTTCGCAAGTGCGGCACCTCCACCTGGCACAATGCCCTCGGCAATAGCCGCCTTGGTAGCATTGACCGCGTCTTCGATTTTGTCTTTGAGATATTTCATCTCGGTTTCCGTTGCAGCGCCGACGCGGATGACGGCAACTCCGCCCGTGAGCTTCGCGATGCGCTCCTGAAGCTTTTCTTTATCAAATTTGGAAGTCGTGTTTTCGATTTGTGCGCGAAGTGATTTGGCACGAGCGTCGATTTCTGACTTCTTGCCCTTGCCACCGACGATGATGGTTGAATCCTTGGTAGCGACGATGCGTGCGGCGCGGCCGAGCTGAGTGAGTTCTGCATTTTCAAGCTTGATGCCGAGATCATCAGAGATGACCTGTCCGCCCACAGTGATGGCGATATCAGCGAGAATCTCCTTCTTGCGATCGCCGTAGCCGGGAGCTTTGATGGCGAGCACATTGAATACACCACGGAGCTTGTTGACGACAAATGTCGTGAGCGCTTCGCCATCGACGTCATCAGCAATGATGACGAGATCCTTCTTGCCGGTCTGCGCGACCTTTTCGAGAAGTGGGAGAATGTCTTTGACGGTTGAAATCTTTTTGTCGGTGATGAGGATGGCGACGTCTTTGGCTTCTGCCTCCATGCGCTCACTATTGGTGATCATATATGGCGAGACGTATCCCTTGTCGAATTCCATTCCTTCGACGAAATCACTCTCGATACCAAACGACTGCGACTCTTCCACAGTGACGACACCGTCCTTGCCCACTTTCTCGACGATGTCGGCGATTGTCGTACCGAGCTCTTCACTCTCAGCGGAGATTGTTGCTACCTGGCGAATGTCCGACTTGCCTTTGACCGGCTTTGCCATCTTTTTGAGTTCCTCAACGGCATCCTTTGCAGCTGCTTCGATACCGCGGCGCACCATCATACTATTGGCACCGAGCGCGGTGCGCTTGAGTCCTTCGTGGATGATTGCCTGCGTGAGGACGACCGCAGTCGTCGTGCCGTCGCCTGCCTTGTCGTTGGTCTTGGTGGCAACTTCTTTCACGATTGACGCACCCATGTTTTCAAACTTGTCGGCGAGTGTGATGTCCTTGGCGATTGAGACACCGTCGTTGGTGATGGTCGGAGAGCCCCAGGACTTATCGAGTGCGACGTTGCGACCGCGCGGACCGATGGTGACCTTCACTGCACCTGCCACAATATCAACGCCACGCTTGAGAGCGGCGCGTACATCTGCATCAAAGAGAACTTGTTTTGCCATAAATGTTGAGTTGAACCAAGGTCGGACCTTAAGAGATTCCAAGGTCCGACCTTGGCACGATTAATCTTTTACTTACTTTATAATTGCTAAAATATTTGGTTCAGAAACGATGTAATAATCCTCATCGTCAATTTTTACCTCATCGAATCCATACTTAGAAAACATTACCGTGTCGCCCACTGAGATACGCATTGCGAGCACATCGCCCTTTTCGTTGCGCTTGCCTTCGCCAACGGCAACGACGATTCCTTGCTCAGGCTTTTCCTTGCGGGCAGTATCAGGAATGAAGATACCTGATGGAGATTTTTCATCTGTTCCCTCAAGAGGACGGACCAATACGCGATCGCCGAGCGGGCGCACGTTGATCTTCTTTGAACTCGATTGTTTTTTCATACGACGTACTATTTATCAAAAATTAATAAGTGAGATGCCACTATGTGGCGATGTGTTCATCATAGAGGATAGTGTGGTAAGTCTCAAGCTTGACTAAGGCAATAATATATCCTAAAATCTTTTTCAGATATTTTCTCAACAACATAGGAGGACCATATGGAATTACCGACGTATGTACCACAGGCAGTAAGTGTTATGTTACATACTCTTGTCATAGCTGCTAGTATCATGTATTTCCTTGATCGAAAGAGAGGAGAGAAAGCAATGGTATGTTTTTTCTCATTTATGAGCAGGATACTTGGTGCTGTGATTGCCGGCCTGATAACAACAGTCTTGTCGAATATATAAAACCCATACCCAGAGACACTCACGCTCTCAGGTGTGGGTTTTCTCTTTATCAGAGATTTTTGTTTGCACCCACACTCTTTCCATGCTATTATGGCTCTATATATGACAGCAATCACACACGCACTTCCTTATGTGCAAATCATTCTCTCTGCATTGCTTATCGTTTCTATTATAATGCAAAAGACAGGCGCATCGCTTGGCGGTGCTTTTGGTGTCGATAATTTCAGCTCAGGATTCCACACGCGTCGCGGATTGGAGAAGACCCTCTTCTATAGTTCAATCATTCTTGGTATACTGCTTGCGATTTCCGCATTGATTAATCTTCTTATTAAGTAAACCGCTTCGTATTTCACACCATGTGTGTGGATGGACGAATGCGAAGAGCGAATACACGCTATGGATTCCTACTTGGACCCACACATAAATCAAGAACAAGAGATAATTTCCCGGGATGATACCCGAGGTACGCTCACGCGCGAACGTTCCATCAAACACCTCGGCATGATGGAATCGCTCTTGTGGCGATTCTCGCCGGCTGAACGATTCTTCTTGTATGTCTGTATGGCGCTCCTTGCGCTTAGCACGCTGTGGATGCTCACTGCAATCAACAATCACGTCTCAGTATCTGTCCCCGCCCACGGCGGAAGCATCACTGAAGGCGAGGTCGGTCCGGCACGATTCATCAACCCGATACTCACGCTCTCCCAGCCAGATCAAGATCTGACCGCGCTCGTCTATGCCGGCCTCATGCGCCAGCTTCCTGATGGCAGTTTCGTTCCTGATATGGCATCTGGGTACAGCATCTCTCCGGATGGCACGACATACACGTTCTCTATTAATCCACATGCAACATTTCAAGACGGCACTCCTCTTACCTCGGCAGATGTGCTCTTCACTATTACCACTGCACAAAACCACGCACTCAAGAGCCCGCAAGAGGCCAATTGGGTGGGTGTTACAGTAACGACCCCTGATGCGCACACGGTAGTCTTTACACTTCCTCATGCCTACGCACCGTTTATCGCCAACACAACACTCGGCATTCTCCCCAAGCATCTCTGGCAAGACGTCTCGAGTGAAGAATTCCCTTTCTCTCCACTCAACACGCACCCTATCGGCAGCGGTCCGTACAAAATCTCTCGTGTGACGACCGACACCACCGGCTCGGCAACGCGTTACGAACTCACACCCTTTAATGCATATCCACTCGGCAGTCCGTATCTCAATCAAATAACCTTCCTCTTTTACAACAATGACGCAGCAATGAACAAGGCATTTGATGCACATCAGATTGATGCGATTGCAGGGGTCAATCCGCAAGACCTTGCATCGCTCACCCGCACCGATGCAAATGTCGTGGAGACTCCACTGCCACGTGTGTTTGGAATCTTTTTCAATCAAGGGCACAACCCGGTGCTGGCAAGCAGTGTCGTGCGCTCCGCCCTTAATACTGCCGTCGACAAGCAAGCAATCGTCGATCAGGTACTGGCAGGATATGGCTCAACGCTCGACGGTCCTATTCCTCCAGGAGTACTCGGGGACGTTTCCCCTGCTACACCGCTCTCACTTGCAAGTACTCGTGCGGCCCACAAGGCCACGACTGCCACCGCCTCGAGTACGGCGAGTCTCTCGGATGCAGCGCGCACCATTCTCAGCAAGGGCGGATGGAGCTTCAGCACAACAGACGGCATGTGGGAAAAAGGCAAAGACAAACTCACGCTCACACTTTCTACTGCCGATGAGCCAGAGCTCGTCGCAACTGCAAACGCGGTGGCAGAGTTTTGGAAAGCTGCAGGAGTGAAGGTGAGCGTGCAGGTCTATCCGCTCTCCGAGCTCAATACCAATGTCATTCGTCCACGCGCGTACGACGCGGTGCTCTTCGGTGAAGTCGTCGGGCCCGAGCTCGACTTGTATGCGTTCTGGCATTCGACACAGCGCAATGATCCGGGACTCAACCTCGCCATGTATGCAAGCGAGCCAGTGGACACCATCCTCTCGCAAGCGCGTGCAACGACCGATACCGTGACTCGCGATAAGCTCTACGCGCAGTTTGCCGATACGATTAAAAAGGACCAACCTGCTATCTTCTTGTATTCACCCGACTTTTTGTATATAGTGTCTTCGTCAATCAAAGGTATCTCTCTGGGAGCTTTGACCGCACCTGCCGATCGTTTCGCCAACGTGTACGACTGGTACACTCAAACGCAAAGCGTGTGGAGCATTTTTGCCAAGGCCGCTCGTTAATGCCGAGCTATTACATTCGTTATACATTATTTATTAACATCGTTATACATTGAACTCAATTGAGTTCACACATTACAATTCATTATGGACACTCCAAACACTCCGAGTAACTCCGGAACTCCACCAGCTGGTGGACAGCCTCCACGCCGACCACAGCAGCACCGCCAAGGTCCACCAGGTCCTCGACCACAAGGTCCGGGCACACAAGGCAGTACTAATGGCCCACGTCACGGTTCACGTCCGGGATCTGGTCCACAAGGCGCAGGCGGCGCTCGCCCCTTCCGCTCTCGCCGTCCCCTCTCGCAACGCCCAGCACGCCCGATGAAGCCACGCGGTGGCCGTCCGACACACGCAACTCCAGGCGACCTCGGTCGCGCATCGACCGCGGTCAAGATTCCACCACCAGCGGATAACGTCGTGCGTATCATCCCGCTCGGTGGTGTGGAAGAGATCGGCCGCAACATGACCGCCATCGAAATCGGCAACGACATCTTCATCCTCGACTGTGGATTTGCATTTAGTGAAGATGATACTCCAGGTATCGATTACATCTTGCCCAACACCGGCTACCTCGAAGAGCGCCGCGACCGCATCCGCGGACTCATCATCTCTCACGGTCACCTCGATCATATTGGTGGAATACCATATATTATTGACCGCATCGGCAACCCTACTATCTACACCCGCCGCCTTACCGGCATGATGATTAAGAAGCGCCAAGAGGAGTTCCCTCACCTTCCGGCCGTCAACATCCGCGAAGTAGAAAAAGGCGAAGTAGTGAAATTGGGTGCCACTTCCATCCGCTTCTTCGGTGTCACGCACACCGTGCCTGACAGTATGGGTATCATTATCGAGACTCCATGGGGCGACGTGGTCTTTACCGGCGACATCAAACTCAACCACGAGAACGGTGATCCCTCCGACGAAGAGAAGCGCGAGTTTGGCATCTTCAAAGAACGCAAAGTGCTCGTCCTTCTCATGGACTCTACCAACGTCTGGCAGCCAGGATTCTCAATCCCTGAAAGCAATGTCTATCGCACGCTCGAAGATCTCGTAAAGAATGCAAAGGACCGGCTCATCATCGCGATGTTTGCTTCGCACCTCGAGCGCCTTATCCGCATCATGGAATTCGCCGAGCAATACGGTAAGAAAGTCGTCATCGACGGACGCTCAATGCGCACCAACCTCGAAATTGCTCGCGAGCTTGGCATCCTCCGCTACAAAGACGACACCGTCGTCTCCGTTGAAAACATGGATCAATACAAGAAGGAGAATCTTCTCATCTTGGCCACAGGTGCACAGGGCGACGAATTCGCCTCACTCGCACGCATCGGTAACAAAACTCACAAGTACATCCGCATTGATCCTACCGACACCATCGTCTTGTCATCATCGGTCATTCCCGGCAACGAGCGCGCGGTCCAAAAGCTCAAGGACAATCTCTCGCGCCAAGGAGCAAAAATCATCACGTATCATACGAGCGATGTGCACGCTTCAGGCCACGGCAACGCGGGGGAGGCCAAGTGGATTCATTCACAAGTACACGAGAAATTCTTCATCCCGGTGCACGGCTACCACTACATGCTCCGCGTGCACGCCGACCTCGCTGAGGAAATGGGAGTTGCCAAGGCCAACACCATCGTCCCTGACAACAGTTCAATCATCGAAATAATAGACGGAGAAAAGATCGTCAAACAGCCATTTAAGGCACCGTCTGAGCTTCGCGTCGTCGAAGGACACACTATCTCGGAGATTTCTGATGTGTTGATGCGTGACCGCAAGGCACTCGGCCAAGAAGGCTTCTGTGTCGTCGTCGCGACGGTAGACCGTCGTACCGGCAAGCTCCACAAGTCCCCCGACATCATCTCCCGCGGATTCGTATACCTTCGCGACAACAAAGACCTTATGGATCAGACCCGTCTCATCATTCGCAAGAGTGTCGAGACATCGCTCCAAGGACCACGCACACCAGATCTCGACATCGCTCGCGAAGACCTCGCAGAGGCCGTCTCTCGATTCCTCTTGCAGCGGACGATGAAGCGCCCGATTGTGATTCCAGTGATTGTGAGTATTTAAGCAATTCTCCACTTCCCTTTCCGCTTCTCAATCATCCCATCACGCTCAAGCCCTGTGAGCGCCTGCTTCATCCTATGAGCAAACTCCCCGAGGTCGGGCCTCGACAAAAGCTGTGGATAACTACCGAGGCCCGACCTCGACAAAGATTTTTGCAATTCTGTTTCCTGTTGTGGATTTCCTTGAAGCTCTCTTAGGATGGCGCCGCGGATTTGCCTCAGCGAGCCTTCAAACTTCGACTGCTTCGAATAACTCGCACTCGCGCGAGAAGGATTCTTGTGAAGTTTCTTCACGTATGCGCCATAATCCATAAGGGCCCAATACCATTCTCGAGGGTTCTGCCCCTCACCTGCCTTTGCAATAAGCGGTAACAATGCCGCATCAGTAACCAGAACTACCGAGGTCGGTCCTCTGTATGCAGAGGTCGGTCCTCGGTAGTTGCTGTGGATAACCTGATTAGGAGTGAAGAAAGCATGAATGAATGCGCTGCGAATGTTGGTTTCTATTAACACTCCCGGCTCATTAAACGCAAAGGCGCGTACCGCTCCTGCAGTGTACGGACCGACGCCTGGAAGCGACTGCAGAGCGGCAAGGTCCCGCGGGACCTTGCCGCGATATTTTTCCACAATCACTTCAGCTGCGTCTTTCAAAAATTTGCCGCGGCGATTGTATCCCATTCCACTCCACACTCGCAATACATCGCTCAGTGGTGCCTGCGCAAGAGCGTCAACAGTGGGAAAAGCAGCTAAGAATTCTTTATATTTCTCAATGACGCGCGGCACTTGGGTCTGCTGAAGCATTACCTCAGAGATGAGTATCTTGTAGGGATCCTTGGTCTTTCTCCACGGCAAGTCATGCCGTCCGTTATCTTTCCAATATTTCCACACTACTCGCCGGAAGGGCTCATAGCTCATACGTCACATCCTTACGCTCAACGACCACCTTCCATCCCATGCGTTTGGCATATCGATACAATTTTGAATTTGGATTAAAACAAATGGGCTTGGCGACCATCTCAAGGAATGAAATATCGCTTTCGGTATCCCCGACTCCTATCGAATGCGCCAGTGTGAGATTTTCTTTTTCCACTGCACGCTTGAGGATATTGGCTTTGTTGAAGATGAGATGCTCATCGAGGACCACACCCGTGAAGCAATCCTGCGGACCGGTCTCGTAGAGCATTCCGTAGACCTTGTCGAAGCCAAGTCGCGGACAAAACTTGTCGAGCACGGTCTTGGGAGAATGCGAAACGGCAAGCAGAAAATATCCCTTGCTTTTGAGTTCTTTGAGCAAATCACGCGTGTAGCGATAATCTCGTTTCCATTCTCGCTCCACCATCTCTCCTGCTGCATCGGAGAACGCTCCATAGTGCACACCCTTGATATGTTTGCGGAATGCTACTACCACCGCATCAATGTAGGCTTGGTAATCACCTTCTCGATTGAGCCATTGCTCCTGGTGGCGCTCGTATTCTGCGCGGGCCTTTTCAGGGAATATCCCCTTTTCGATAAGTGTATCGACGAGCTTCACGAGAAGACTTGAACGAAATATCGTCCCATCAACATCAAATACCGCTACCTTTTGCTTCATGGATATATCCTACACTTCACAATAAAAAGCGCGAGTCGGTTCTCCTGTATCTTGAGAAAACCTTGCGCAGGGCGACGGCCCGAGCAGAGCAAAAATCCAGCAGGATTTTATGTCGAGTTTTCGAGAGATACAGGAGAACCGACCTCCTAGCTCGTTTTCGGCCAACGGTTCCCTGCCTCCGGCCAGAGCTTGGTCAGCGGATGCTCTGCGCAATCATGTGGGCGCGCGGGGCATAGATATCGACCATACAATACGAGTCCGTTGTTTACATATTTCCAATCTTTCTTCGGCACCAATGACTCAAGGTCTTTGGAAATTTTCGTGAGATCCTCGTTGTCGGTCAAATCGAATCGCTTGGCGAAGCGCTTCACGTGCGTATCGGTCGGAATCCCTTCCCAAATTTCATAGAGTTCTCCGAGGACCACGTTGGCCGTCTTATATGCGACACCAGGAAGAGTTACGAGCTCCGGCACGGTGCGAGGGACGCGGCTGCCAAAATCGTCTGCGACGATTTTGGCAGCCGCTCTGATGGCCTTCGCCTTATTGCGAAAAAAAGTCACCGAAGAAATCTCTCGCTCAAGAGTCTTTGGATTTGCACGCGCAAAATCCAGAGGTGTTTTATATTTCTTAAATAACTTTTCCGTCACGCGATTGACCACCTTATCGGTACACTGCGCTGACATCATCACGGCCACGACCAATTGGAACGGAGTTGAATAGTTGAGCTCGGTCTTGAGCTCTGGATATGCCCGTTTGAGGTACGCGACTATCTTTCGAGCGCGAGCGCGACGCACTGTTTCCTTCGCACTTATCATACTAGATGACAATTATCGGTATCGTCACCTCATCGGAATTCTCCGGAAGCTCTGAAGGATTGTCGCGCAGCAATATGAGATCCGCAGGGCCGGAGTATACATTCGTGATTGTGATAGTCGCAGTAAATGGCACGGGCCCTGGAATTGTCCAATCACTTTGCGCATGACCCTGCCCTGTTGCAACCAGATTGTCATCCGCATCGCGAATTTGAATCGGAAACACTGCTTCAAAATACCATGCGTTGGGTGCGACACCGGTCACGGTAAATGTCCGTTCCACCGATGCTCCTGAGTGTGGTGTGGAGACAGTGACATGCGCTGAGAGTGGCTCAGTCGACGAGGAGGCACCGGTGCTGCTATTGCTGGTCGTAGTCGAATTACTCGCATCGAGATGCGACACCTTTGGTGGTGTCACTACCAAATACCACGTCATGACACAGATTATGAGAAATAACACACCGATGATAATTATTAGGATTTTGTTGGATTTCATACAGGTGATTGAGGCTACCTATCCATAGTACGCCTCCCTTGCAGGACAACCAAATAACTCAGAGGTACATGGCACAATATATGGATTTCTGATAGTATTCCTGAACGTTTGTATGAAGCAAAAAACCAAGAAAAAGGTGGTTGTTTTGGGTGGTGGCACTGGTACTTTTACCATTCTCACCGGGCTGAAGAAATATCCTTTTGAGCTCACCGCGATTGTCGCAATGTCAGACAATGGTGGCTCGACAGGCGTGCTTCGCGATGAGCTCGGCGTGCTCCCACCTGGCGACGTACGCCAATGCCTCGTTGCACTTTCTCGATCAGACAAGCTCATGCGCGACTTAATGAGCTATCGTTTTGAAAAGGGCGGACTCAAGGGACTTAACTTCGGTAACCTCCTACTCTCAGCGCTCGAAAAAGTAACGGGCTCATTTGATGGAGCTGTGGAAAAGGCAAGCGAGATTTTGCGTCTTGATGGACGCGTGATTCCAGCAACTCTCGATGAGGTGCACCTAATGGCACAAGTTGGCACGCGCGTTATCCGCGGAGAAGAGAAGATTCAGGTCACCAAACTCAACGGCTCACTCAAGCGTCTCTGGCTCGAACCAGCAGGGCATGCCAATCCAAAGGCAATCAAAGCAATTCGCGAAGCCGACGCAATCGTCATTGGCCCAGGCAATTTGTATGCAAGTCTCGTTCCAAATCTCCTCGTCAGCGGCATTCCTGAGGCAATTGCAAAGAGCAAAGCAAAGAAAATATTCATCTGTTCTCTTATGACAAAGGTGGAGCACACTCGCGACTTCACCGTTGCCGGATACACAAGCGCAATCGAGAAATACTTAGGCTCACCAGTGGACGTCGTCATTTACAACAACAAAATTCCCGCGCAACAAGTTTTGCAACGATACGCACGCCAAAACGACACACTCACCCCATGGGATGATCTCCCAAAGGACCACGAGCTTATCGGCGCTAACCTTATCTCGTCTCATTTGCACGCCACCAACAAAATTGGCATCGCAAGCAAAGAAAGTTCACTCGTGCGTCACGACCCTACTCGCCTGGCGACTCTCATCGGCAAGATTCTTGGCGTCGAAAAAATATAGAATATAAGCTCTTATTGACTCTCCAAGAGAGCCTAGTATGCTGGACGATATATGTGTGGCATCTTTGGCATTGTGAGTGATACGCGTGATGCATCAGATGCGGTGCTCGAAGGACTAAAGCGACTTGAGTATCGCGGATACGATAGTTGGGGTATTGCTGTGGTAAACGAGCGTCACATTAGTGTCGACAAGCACGTCGGACTTGTTGGAAAGGATGCAAAGTCACTTCCAAAAGCGCACATCGGTATCGGGCACACGCGCTGGGCCACGCACGGCAAAGTGACCGACAAAAACGCACATCCTCACTACGCGACTGACAAGTCATTTGTCCTTGCGCACAATGGCATCGTTGAGAATGCGACCACACTCAAGGCAACGCTCGAAACGGATGGCTATTCTTTTATTTCGGAGACTGATACGGAGGTCATTGTTCGCCTCATCGAAAAGAAATTTCGCTCAACAAAGAATCTCGATGAAGCAGTTCGACTCGCATTCAAAGACCTTTCTGGGCGCAATACGATTATAGTGCTCGCGCAAAATGGGGATATCATCGCTGCACGCAACGGCTCCCCGCTGGTCGTTGGTATTGGCAAATCGTCTGACATTTACTTTTCCTCCGATGTCTTCTCCTTTGCTCCACATGTCCAATCTGTACTCGTCATCGACAACGGCCAAATGGTAAGTTGCCACGACAAAAAAATCGCGCTCTCCAGTATTGTGACACGTCGCAGTATCAAGCAGGTATTCGAAAAGAACCTTCTCAAGGACGTCTCCGTCTCCAAGGGAGCATATCCGCACTACATGATTAAGGAGATAAACGACACGCCCTTTGTCATTCGTCAGATTCTTAAAGAACCGGATGCCAACATCCTCGCACTCGCGCGTGCCATCAAACGCGCACGCCGTGTCTATACCATAGGCTCTGGCACTGCAGGCGCTGCAGCAGCCCAAATCGCGTATTATCTGCGTCTCTATGGCAATATCCCTGCTAAGGAACTTATCGGAGCCGAAGCGCATGAATACAAGGCACTTATTGGTAAAGGCGATCTTCTGATTGCTCCGTCGCAGAGTGGGGAAACTGCTGATGTACTCGAGGTGCTCGAGCTCGCACACAATCGTAAGGCTTCTATTGCTTCGCTCGTGAACATGCCTGGGAGCCAGATGACGCGTCTGTCGGACTACAAATTTATGTCCAATGCCGGTCCTGAAATCTGCGTCATGTCGACCAAGATATTCGTCTCCCAAATTGCCTGGGGGTATCTTATTGCAAAGGCAGTCCAGGGAAAGCTCCCTGAGGGCAAGCGGACCCTTCGTACGCTCAGTACGCTCGTCGAAAAGATGCTCGCGGATAAGAAATATCTCGCGCTCGTACGTACGCATGCATCACGTCTTGCTAAACAAGAACATCTTTACCTTCTCGGTAAAGGACAAAATCTCCAAATCATTAAAGAAGGAATGGTGAAGATGATCGAAGGCTCATACGTGCATGCCCACGCCATGCCTGCCGGCGATCTCAAGCACTACGCGATAACACTCATGGAAAAGGGAGTCTCCGTCATCACCGCAGTCTCCAACGATGAGGTCCAGTCAAGCGTGCTCAATGCGGTGCACGAGGTACGCGCCCGAGGTGCCAATGTCTTCGGTATTGCGCCGTCGCCCAACGAAAACTTCGACTACTATCTCCCGGTACCGGACGCAAAAGAAGCGAGCGGCATTCTCAACGTCATTCCACTCCAGCTTCTCGCCTACTACATGGCCGTCACACTCGGACACAGCATCGACAAGCCACGCAACATAGCAAAAAGCGTTACCGTGAAGTAACGCTTTTTGCTCATCTGGTCTAGACTAATTAGGAGACCTTCTTTGCAACCTTTTTGGCGGCCTTCTTCACTGCACTAACTGTCTTTTTGACAGTCTTCGTTGCGGACTTCTTGGCCTTTGAAGAATCAGCTCCGATCTCTTTCATAATTGCCTGCCAATTATTCTTGAGCTCACGACCTGCGCGCTCTACCTCCTGGCGGTCCATGTTCTTGAGCCCGACATAGGTCTTTTGTGCATTTCCGATAATCGATTCGATAGACTTGCGGTCAATCTTCTTGATGGCCTTTGCTTGCTTGAGGACGTCCGCCTTCATGGCCGATGCCCACTTAGTTGCAATCTTACGATGCTTCTTTCCTTCTGGACTCGCATAAAAGTAATATCCCGCAGCAGCTGCGGCTCCTACGACTGCTAAAAGCCCTGCACCCTTTTTAACTCCTGACATTTTCTTTTCCATATAGATGAATTATAAACTGTGATTAATGAATACTCGATGAATAAGTGCTCAGACGGTTTCTCCGCCAGATTTCTGACGTTTTCCAGATCGACCGGTAAATCGTTTGAGCGCTTTGTTGAGGAATACTCCGAGAGCAACGACACTAAATCCGTTTTGCATTTTCTGCCGCATCTCGCGCAGGTCATCACGCAAGAGCGCGCTTTCCTCTGAGACATCCTTGGAAATCTTTTCGACATTCCCGAGAATGTGCCACACGCGATACAAAATCGCGACAATCAAGATCCCGCAGCAGACGACGACCAATGTCGTAATGAAGAAGAAAATGTTCATCTGCAGAAATTGACTCATGAACAAATTATACTACATCTTCTTCGTATCCGGATTTACTACTTTTCCTCCAAATCAAGGCAGACGGAATTGATGCAGTAGCGCTTGCCTGTCGGCGTCGGACCATCATCAAAGATATGTCCGAGGTGTGAGCCGCACTTGGCACAGGTGATCTCGGTGCGACTCATACCATGGCTCGAGTCGGTGTGCGTCTCAACGGCCCCTGGAAGAGCTGTATCAAACGATGGCCAACCGGTACCTGAATCAAACTTAGCGTCCGACGAGAAAAGCGGATTGCCACAGGCCACACACGCATAAGTACCGTCTGCTTTCTCATGCACGTATTCGCCCGTAAACGGCGCCTCAGTCCCCTTCTCACGCAAAACCGTGTACTGCTCAGGCGAAAGCACTTTCTGCCACTCCTCTTCATTTTCCGGCATGTTTTTTGTATTCATATGTAAACAGTATACCAAAGAAAGAGAGCTGATGAATATTCACCAGCTCTCCCAAACTGACAGTTCGTCAGATTAATGCAGGAACACATGCGCACATGTTTTGGACCATTCTCAGATCCTTCTCAAGGAGCGGTTTGCCGCGAGACATCGGACCGAGTCGCCGATAAATCCGCTTGGAATCGCGTTTCATTTCTTGCGAGTCCATGAATTCAATCTCACTCACCCCAAAATATCGAGACCACATATTGACCCAAAGCAATGAAGATTTCTCAGGATTCCCCTTCTCGATCTTGCGCAAAAGATGGAACAATTGTCGAAATCTTTGAGCAAGTTTTTGTAGAACCACCGACTGTTTTCGCTCGTTGCAGTGTTTGCAGATGATGCCTTGGATTTTGTCCCAAAGCTCCAGTGCCACTGATTTCAATGAAGGCACTTTTGGCCCTATTGTCGTTTCCAATTGATATTCTCCCAGTATAGTCACCCCGCGCCGCATTATTGTTGCTTGGGGCCAGCTCCTATTATAGGACACTAGTGGGACAGCGTCAATCGTTATCGGCGAGCCTTGGTGCGGTCGAGTTCAGTCAAGTATTGCTTGCGCAAACGTACACTTTCAGGCGTAATTTCGAGATATTCGTCCTCTGCCATGACTTCGAGTCCACGTTCGATAGTAAGAGTAAATGGTGGAATGAGATTGATTGCTTCGTCAGATCCTGAGGCACGCATGTTGGTGAGCTGCTTGCCCTTGGTTGGGTTGACCTCCATTTCCTCACCCTTAGATGTATTGCCGATGACCATACCCTCGTAGACCTCAACTGCAGGAGAGATGTACATGACACCGCGCTCCTGGAGATTCCACAAAGCAAAGCCGAGTGCCTTGCCTGAGACCATTGAGATCATTGAGCCTACTTGCTTGCGCTTGATTTCTCCTGCGTACGGCTGGAAGCCAACAACGCGTGAAGACATGATGCCCTCGCCCTTCGTGTCGAGGACGAACTGGTTGCGATAGCCGAGAAGTCCACGCGTTGGTCCTTCGAAGGTGAGTCGCACTTGATTTTCATGGACCTTAAGGTCCTTCATGACAAACTTGCGCGTGCCGAGGCGTTCGATGATTGCTCCCTGATAGGTACTTGGCGTATCAATGATGACTTCCTCAAACGGTTCAAGCTTCTTTCCTTCTTCTTCGCGGAAGATGACCTGTGGTTGAGAGACCTGCATTTCGTATCCTTCACGACGCATGTTTTCGAGCAAGATTGCGATGTGGAGTTCTCCGCGGCCAGAGACCTTATAGCTTTCGCCGGAATCGAAATCAACCTTGAGACCAACGTTGATCTCGAGCTCGCGTTCGAGACGATCGCGGATTTGACGCGATGTCACATACTTACCTTCACGTCCTGCAAACGGAGAGCTGTTGACGAGGAAGTTGAGCGTAATCGTCGGCTCGTCGATAGAAATGGCTGAGATTGGCTCTGCCTTCTCGTCGGAGGTGATAGTTTCCCCGATGAAGATATCTGAGAATCCTGCGACCATCGCGATGTCACCGGCCTGCACCTCTGTTGCTTCTATCTTTTGGAGTCCCTTGAAGGTAAACATCTTTACGATTTTGCCGGTGCGTGTCTCGCCTGTCGGCTTCTTGATGAACATAGTGGCACCTGTCTTGAGCACTCCTTCGTAGACACGCACGATTGCCAAACGGCCCAAGAAATTGTCGTAACCGAGGTTGAACGGCTGTGCGCGCGCAGCGAGTGTCTCTGCCCCTTCATGAGAAGCAACAGGAACGTGCTTGAGAATCGTATCGAGAAGCGGTGTGAGGTCTGACGATTCGTCGGTCACCTTGAGCTTCGCAATTCCCTGACGTCCGATAGCGTAGACAACCGGGAAGTCGGACTGCTCGTTGGATGCGCCGAGTTCCAAGAAAAGTTCGAGCACCTGCTCTTCGCAGCGAGCAGGGTCAGCAGCAGGCTTGTCTATTTTGTTGATGACGACGATTGGCTTCAAGCCAAGTTCGAGTGACTTCTTCAACACGAAGCGTGTCTGTGGCATCGGACCTTCTTGTGCGTCGACGACCAGAAGCACTGAGTCGATACTGCGTAATACGCGCTCGACCTCAGATCCGAAGTCAGCGTGGCCTGGGGTGTCGACGATGTTTATCTTGGTGTCTTTATAGAAAATCGCAGCGTTTTTGGCATAGATGGTGATACCACGCTCCTTTTCGAGCGTGTTGCTGTCCATTGAGACCCCTTCCTCACCGACGCCTGTCTGCTTCAAAAGCGCGTCCGTAAGCGTAGTCTTGCCGTGGTCAACGTGTGCGATGATTGCGATGTTTCGTATTTCCATACTATATTTCTTTGGTTTTTTGGTTTTTTTGGTTCAAAAAGAAAATGCCCGGGTTCCTAACACAGGCACTTTCCAAGGCCTTAGGCGTTTCTTAAGCGCTATTATGTACTAATAAGCCCCAGACGTCAATTCGTCCTCCGAGCCTTATTTCTTGAGCTCTGCGTCAATTGCGGTTGTGAATGCAGCGAGTGGCTCAGCCCCTGCAATGAGCGTAGTGCCTATAATGAAGCCTGGTGTACCCTGCACGCCGAATCCCTGCCCTTCCTGCATGTCTGCAGCCATTGCCGCATCGTATGTAGTTTTATTCTTTGCCACGTCTGCACGAATCGTCGCATCATTCATTGTGGGGAAGGAAGTGGTGATGAGCTTGTCGATGGTGACTGCATTGCCGAAGCCCTGATCGCCTTCAGCATCCTGCGCCTTGTACATCGCGGTGCGCCATGCGAAGTACTGGCCTGGGTACAAGTGCCATATTGCATGCTCGTACTCGCCTGCAGTAATCGAGTCATTGCCCAAGAATGGGAATTCCTTGAATACAATCTTGAGCTTACCGGTATCGACGTAGTTTTTCAAAATATCTGGGAGCGCTGCAGGAGTTGGAATCTGAGCAACACCACCGACCTCAAAGGCCTTACAATATGGGCACTGAAAGTCAGACCAGAATGCCATCACCACCGGCGCGTTTGCCTGACCGATGAATGGCTCGCCATCTATTTTTACCTTCGTAATATCGGCATTGGAGGCAGCGGCAGCCTGCGTGCCTGCTGGAGCGGCATTACCAGAGTTATGTGAAAGACCCAAGAAGAGTCCGCCGGCCATGAGTGCTCCTGCAACGATGATTGCGATAGGTGTGTATAAATGGGCCATTGAGCGATTAGTAACAACGGAGGCAACAGGGACTACGGATTCATTTTGTTCTGTCATAGTGCTGTCATTGTACATGACGAATTAAAAAAGCAAATGGGGAAAACTACCGAGGTCGGTCCTCTGCAATAGTTATCCACAGCAGATGCAGAGGACCGACCTCGGTAAAGAGGTTCGCGACCGCTGAGAATATGTGGGGCGGCTATGCCCTTACTTTTTTACGCCCTGAAGAACATTCCAAGTCGCTGGGTCTTCTCCCCCGTCAAACTCAAAGACTGCAACACCGCGCACGCCGAGTGCTTTGGCGAGTGCGATTTTGTTTTGAAGAGAAATCGAATCACTCCAATCGAGCATATGGAAGCTCACGTGGGTGTTGCTCGCAGTTGCAGTCTGGCTGGCGGCTGCAGCTGCGGCAAGCGCACTGGCTGGACCCATCGAAAACGGTGTGGTGCTGCTCACCGGAGTGTAGGTGAAGCTCATCTCCTCTGAGACATTGCGTGTCGGTGTAATACCATATTGTGCTGCAAGGTTAATTGCGTACCGTGGATCAAAGGTCCACAAAATTTGGTAGAGATATTGGTTGTTGGCGTAAGCCGTCACATCGTATTCATATCCGTATGTTGGAACACCGATGATTATTTTATTCGGATTGATACTCTTCTTTGCCAAGTCGATGACTTTCTCAACCCATATCGGGTCAGCGACGGGTCCATAGAGTGCCGAAGATGATGCGGCGACCGCAGCGAGGCTTTGGTCCACCGTCTGCTGGTCGTACGCCATGATATGCACGCGGTCGCAGTATTTGTTGATCTGAACATAATCATTGGCATACATAGTCGCATCCGCCGGTGCATCGGTGCCGTAATAACGCGAGTCGGTAGGAGTGCGGGCTTCGATGTCGCAGGTCACCCATTTGTTGCCCATACGCGAGTAGAGACCCTTGAGAAAAAGTGAGAAATAGTCCTTGGTATCAGCGAGCTTGTTCTCGAAGTCGATATCGATACCGTCGTAGCCGTTTGTCTTTACAAGCTTAGTCACTGCATCCTCAAGTGCTTGGCGCTTTTTGGCGTTGCTCAAGATCGCCTGAATGGCGGCTCCATTGCTCCACATAATAGTCGGCACGACGCGCACCTTTTGGGCATGCGCATTGGCAACGATGGTGAGCCATGGATCTTGGTTCATCGGACCTTGGTCGACGATCACTCCAGAAGTATTCACGCTATAGACGAAAGGATTTATTTCTGTGAGCTCATTGAGATGCGGCATCACATCGCGGGTACTGGTGCCAGCGCGCCAATATGGCAACCATCCGGAGACCTCGAATGTCGTCGCGGCAGAGGCAGAAAGCGGAGCGAGCGCAAACACGAGGGCAATAGTTAATTGTACGTATTTCGATTTCATATATATCTATCCTACACTATTGTTTGTTGATAGGAAATTTTCTCAGAGTGTTTGAATGTGATATTTCCCACACAACTCTAATACAGTGGCGTTACAGTGATTGTCGAGCTTACAGTCGATGAGTTGCCATTGTCATCACTCACGGTGAAGACGGCAGTGTATGTACCTGCCTGTGAGTACGCATGCGTGAATGTAGCGGATGATTGCGAAGGAGTTGCCTGTGGAGCCACAATACCATTTGCAGCAAACACCTGCTGGTCTCCCCAATTGACCGAGTAGTGCAGATTCGTCGTTGATCCGGCATTCGCTTGTGCATGAACCGTCCAGGTGCCCGTGCTCCCGAGAGCAAGGGTCGCAGGCGCATCAAGACCAGTAATCGTCGGTGCCTGATTGTTACTTGTTCCCGTAACAGTGAATGAGACTTGATTGCTCGTGCCATTATCGTTTTGCACGTAGATGGTATATACGCCTGGTGTAAGGAGCTGCATATACATCGGACACATCAAGCCCGGAGCACAATACGGTCCGATAGAAGAAGGAATGGTTATCGTAAGTGTTTGATTGATACCGCCGTGGCAGGTCGGGCTCGTGGTGCATGCGATAGCAATACTCGAAGAAATAGGGACATTGCCGATAGCACCGCCGCCGAGGTGGACCGTGTTGGCATTGGTGAATCCAAAGCCGGTAATGGAAACGCTCGTGCCGACAGGGCCCGAGTTCGGTGTGATTGAGTAAATAGAAACTCCAGAGGAAGATGTGTTGCAACTGAGATTCTGTATCGAGGCGCGCGTGAGAGGGCCCACGAATCCAGTTGCTGGTATGTCTTGTGAAGCCTGAAACTGGCGAGCTGCGCGTTGTGTGAGAATTCCAAAGTACCCTGTGGCAGGGACTGAAAGGTTGCCGTGAGCATAGAGAAAATTCTGGAGAGCCGTAACCTGGCCACCCGTCCAGACATCGCGCGAGCCAACGGAGAGATTGTTTGCAAGTGTCGTGCAGGAGAATGAGGTATTGGAAGATGCGGACACAGAACCAGTCAGACCATTCACGCTCGCAAACGTAAGCACAGGAGTGAAGATCGACGCACAGATTAGCACAGTGATTATCTTGGCGGATGGTGATTTCATATTGGTTTTGATGATTATTCTGCTAGTTATAGAGAGATGACGTTTCAGAATCAATAACCTTACAACTCGAGTATGAATCGTACATGAAGAGCTTCCCTTCTGGGAATGTGACACCCCGCCCCACTGATACTTAACCGAACATGCTCCCCGCCTGCTCCTGTATCATCTTTTCAATCTTACCTTCGAAGAGTCTCATCATCAGTGGAAGCTTGGCATAGAGTTCAAACACGCGGTCTTTGACCTCGAGCGTGCCTGAGATGTGCTGCTTTTGTGCGGTGAAGGCGAAGGTAAGTACACTGCCATCCCATTTCTCCTCGACATCGGTCAAATGTGCGGCGAGCTTGGAGCGAGATTCATTCAAGACTTTCTTGACGCGGGTAATCGCTTCGATTTGAGAAAACTTGTGTGGAATTGATACTTTCATATAGATACGTTGTACTACATTTTTTGCGCTTGGGCAATTTAGTACCACGTGGAAGTACCGCTTCCCGTTAGCGGAAATTGTGAACCAAGAAACTTTGGAATTCGACGCACAAGGATATCGAGAAGTGCTTTGTTGGAGGCGGGAATCTCTCGAAAATAATCAAACGGTCTCCCCTGTCCTTCGGCCACAACACCATAGGCAGGGATACCAAGGTGTCGCGCGATGAAGAGCGCGCGCGGCAAATGAAAATCCTGCGTCACGATGGTCATCGACTGTGCAGCGAAGACATCACGTGCTCGATACATACTACTGTAGGTATCGAAGCCCGCATGATCGAGAAATATGTCGTCCTCGGGAATGCCTGCATTTAAGAGGTAGCGACGCACGGGGGTTACCTCATCATGATTGAGTGCGCCATTATCCCCCGTAATGAGAATCTTTGATACCTTCCCTATATTGTAGAGGGCAATCGCCATATCCGCGCGGGCTGCAAGAATTGCTGAAGGTTTTCCATTGAGGACTGAGGCTCCGAGTATGACTGCAACCTCAGTCGTGGGGACTTGGGCAATAGAGGAAGCGGTATAGGTAAACGGCAACACCGCTTGTCGCATGACAAGCGGTGTGGTGATTAATCCAATTGCAAGAAGCAAGAGAAGAATGATAACGGGGCGCACAAGTATGCGTACGATTCGCATACGTGCATTATACCGCCCAGAGTTGAATGTTAGTTAACCAAGAACGATACAGTGTTGCTTGTACCGTTGGTGTTTTGAACTGACATCGAGTATGTGCCCGGAGTAATCGCCTGTGCATATGCAGGGCATGCGTAGTTGGCTGGGCAGGATGGTGCGACGTACGAAGGAATCGTGAAGACAATACTCGTGCCGTTTGCGCTATAGACATTCGTGATTGCTCCCGCGCCGAAGTTGATAGTGTTGGTACCGGTGAAGTTGGTACCGTAGATTGTGACCTGAGTGGCGACATGACCGGACATTGGAGAAGCACTCGAGATTGTTGGAGTGCCTGTTGTGCCCAAGATCGAGGTGACGTTGAATGGCAGGACGTTGGTGGTGTATCCAAGGTTGTTGGTGACGGAAACTCCATAGAGACCAAGGCCGATGTTTTGTGAGCCGTAGCCATTGAGCTGCGCAGGGACAGTGAAGGACACGGACTGACCGTCAGATGAGATGAGGTTGGCGATGACGGCGTTGCCGAAGTGCACCGTGTTGCCTGTTGCTGTAAATCCAGAGCCGTACACGGTGACTGCAGATGCAACTCCGCCTGAAGTAGGAGTCAGCTGACTTACTGTAGGTGACTGTGTGTTGTTGGTTGGTGTCGTACCGCAATTACCGTAGGCAGTAGTGTTATAGCCGTTGTTGTAACCCGTATTGTAGCCGTTGTTGTACCCGACTGAACCATACGAGTATGAGCCTCCAAGGATCTGTCCGTTGTACTGATTGTTTGCACAGCCGCATGAACCGTATGCGTAGAAGTAATTACTGCCGCAGGTGTTTCCGTAATTGTAGACAGTGAATGAGAGGGCGTTGCTCGTGCCGCGAGAGTTCTGCACGGTGATGTTGACGTTGCCTGAGGCTGAGTAATTCGGGACGATGAAGGTCATTGAGTTGCCATTACTTGGAACTCCCGAGAGTACGACGGAGCCGAAGTTGATTGTGTTGCTTACAGAATCAAAGCCCGTACCGTAGACAGTCACCTGTGAGCCGACAGCTCCGGTGTTTTGGGAAAGTGAAGTGAGATTGAGACTTACATTCGGGTTGGTGTATGGGTAATTTGAACCATACTGATTACCGTATTGATTACCTGAGTTGTATGAACTGTTGCAGGTGTTGTTGGCAATCATGTTGCGTGTCGCTGCATCTACCATTCCTGAGACAGGAAGGCCAACCTGGATTTGGTATGCGCGCATCGCGGCTGTGGTAGCGCGACCATAGAATCCCGTGATCATCCACGAACCACTTCCAGAATAATTCTGGTTGACCAAGAAACGCTGAATCTGAGTGACTTCGGCACCTCGACTACCGTAAGAAAGATTGCGAGATACATCGACGCACGATGAACCCCAACCCTGCGTACTGTATGCAGATACCGATCCGATGGCGAGCGCTGAAAACGCGAGTGCGAGAGCGAGAGTCTTAAGAGTTTTCATATAAATATGTTTATTAAATGGCTTAGAATAATGATTTTTTCCCAACTTCCCTAGTAATGTCTTCTTTATGCATTAAAATCTGCTTTTGCGCAAGGGTTTGAAACGTATGCAGGTAAGGCATTGATATATCAAAAAAGAGGCACCCATCTATGCAGATGGGTGCCGGTTCCGTTCACGTTGGTGGTTATGGTCAGATGTCGCCCTGATGCAACATGTGCACCATGGTATCTTCAGGCAACACACACTCATCGACTTCCTTGATGCACGCCCTCCACTTCCCGCTTCTAACGTGCCAGGTAATGATGGCGAAGCGTTGAATAAACTTGAATTCGTCATAGAAGTAGAAGGCATTCATATCGTCGCTTACCGATAGAATGCCGGGAGTGCCATTGATCTGTTTTGACAACAGTGCCGTGACGAGCGCGAACATCGTATACATTGGGAAGCACCGTTGACTTCCAAACCTTGTACTGACCGACGAGCCGCTCGTTTGGCGCGTGACAGTGTAGGAGTCGACCGCTACCTTACCGTTGATGACGTCCTTGCCGGCAGAGTGGACAAGGTAACGGAATGGCGAGTCCCACAGGATTAGGCCGACGGCCTCAAACTTCCTGATGGTCTCGGCCGGCCTAAAATCGATATCATGATCGACATGTTCCACCGGCTGGCGTATGAACTCCGGGATGATATTTAGCGACTGCCCTGCCATCATCTGAAACAACGAGACATCTTTCTTAGCGTGTTGATCTGCCAGAAACGCCCGCATCCCCAAGGTTTGTTTGTTCTCAAAGTGAGATATGTTCATTGTACTTCCTCCACATTATTGCTTTTTGAACGTGAGATTTCTCACATTCCTAAAAGCATTATACATTAATATTAGAACTGTGTCTAATGTGAGGAGAGTCTTGTGGATAAGCCTTATTGTATCGGCTTTTGATCAGCTTCTTTGCGTAGTGCGGCGATAAGACTCTCTGAGTGGAAGTAATTCGGGAGCTGCGCCTTCCAATCAGAATCACTTATCTTCACATCGGGATCGACGCCGCGTCCCTGTATCGGGGTTTGGTCATCACGCAGAGTAATTGCGCGCACGAGCAGGAGCGCATAGGTGGTACTCGCGTCGGTGGAGGTAAGCAGTGGGAACGTATTCTCCACCGTCCCCCATCCGCGAGTCGTTGCACCCACCACGTGTGCCAAGTGCATGCGTTTGAGCGATGCGGTCAAGACTTCAGCAGTTGATTGCGTCATATCATCGGTGAGAATTGCAATGTCTCGGTAGTTGGCGAGTGCCGGTACAATATCGGCACTCGTGCGAATGACGTTGAAGGTATTCTCAGCATAGAGGTCGAAGGCGTATTGATTGTTGCCGACGAAATATCCTAAGAGTGATGCCGCGTCGGCAAGCGAACCGCCGATGTTACCGCGCAAATCGATAACCATACTGTCGAGACTGCTTGCGGGAGCTCCTGCGATAGCTTCTTGAAATTCTTGCAGAGTCGTTGGCGACATCTTACTGATGTATATATAAAGTGTGCGACCGAATACCGAAGAGAATATCGTGGGCTCCACCTGCGAGGTGTCGTAGCGCGATTTATCTTGCGTAGCTGAAAGTACTTTGTGTGCGTATGTGACTTCACTCAACTCCTGCTTTGCCTCGGGCGAGGAAGATGCCGCGAGTGCCGCGGACTTTTGTGCATACGCAGTGTCTACCGTCGCAACTGACGATCCCGTTGCGACACCGAGCTTGTCGTACAAATTTGTTGTTGGGTTGATGTTGCTTACCTCTTGCTGGAGTGCGACTTGATCACTCTGTGAGAGGAGCTCATCACGCCCCGCAGGAGGAAGGTTGTAGAGCGCGACCTGTAATATCGTAGTTGAGAGTGTGCGCTTAGCGGAGGTCGTCGTTGCAAGTGAGAGCGCATTGCCAAGCATTGCGGCAGTGCCAGCGCGGTCTTGGCTCGAGACGCGCGTGGAAGATGCATCATTGATGCCAATGAGTGTGAGCGCCTTTTGTGCAGATTGCTGGAAGAGTCCGGACATATCTGCGTCCGACGGCGTCTTCCAATAATTAGTGACAATGGAGTCATACGCTTCCATGTCGAAGCGTACATATATATCACTGCGCTCTGCAGCGGTCTTGTATGCAGCAGGAGTTGGTGCCGAGGCATGCTTTTGCATATATCCACTGTATAGATAGTAGCCGCCGACGAGAGCTCCGACGACGAGAAGCACGAGGATTATTTCTATAAGACTGCGACGACGATGTGTGGGTGACATTCGAATGATTATACGGTAAGAAAAGCCGTGTGGAAAAATACGAAGAGGGATAACTCGCCCTCAACAGTACACATTATTTCTCTGAACGAATGGTATTCAAAATCTTCTTGACCTGATCGAGACTCTTCTCATCGAGAATGGAGAGCGGGGTCGCATCTACTTTGATTTTCTTGAGGGCTTTCACTTTTTCTTTTAATTCCGACTCTGTCACCATATCGCTTTTGGTGAGGAAAACGACCTCACGCTTGGTACCGAGGACTTTGTCGTAGGCGACGAGTTCATGGCGAATGGTTTTGTAATCACGTACGACGTCATCACTTTCGCATGAGACGAGGTGGAAGAATGCGTTGGTGCGTTCGATATGCTTGAGAAATTTCACTCCCAAGCCCTTGCCCTCTGATGCTCCTTCGATGATCCCGGGAATGTCGGCAATGATAGTGCCAAAGTACGATCCCAGATGTGGCTCGAGTGTCGTGAATGGGTAGTTGGCGACTCGACTGCGAGCCTTCGTGAGCTCGTTGAGCAAGCTCGACTTGCCGGCATTCGGCAAGCCAATGAGACCCACGTCCGCAATGAGCTTGAGTGAGAGTTTGTACGTGGCACTATCCCCCGTTTTACCAGGCTCAAATTCCATCGGAGTCGTATTGGTCGAAGAGCGAAATTTGTAATTCCCTCGCCCGCCAATGCCGCCACCGGCGACGAGCTTGCGCTCACCGACGTGCATGATCTCTTCGGTAAAGCCGGTGTCGAGATTGGTGACTGTAGTGCCGACGGGGACCGTCAAGGTAACATCAGGTCCGCGCGTGCCATCGGTAAATGAAGCACCGCCGTTCTTGCCGTTGTCAGCTTTGATTTCTTTTTTGTTGGAATAGAGCATCAAGGCGCCAATATCAACGACGCCTTCGAGGTATATATTGCCTCCATGGCCTCCATCGCCACCGCTTGGACCCTGCATGCGCTTGACGCGGTTGAATGCTGCGCGGCCAGAGCCACCGTTGCCGGCAGTAAGGCGAACTGTCATTTCATCGACTAACATGGGTGCATGCTAGCATATTGTTTTGTTATTGACGCGTCTTCTTCCCATTAAGCTCAGCGCGCAAACTTTTATATTCAGGGAGAGTCTCGGCAACAAGTGCCCAGAATTTGTTGGAGTGATTCATTTCTTTAAGGTGGCAAAGCTCGTGCACGATGATGTAATCGGCCAAATGCGGCGGGAGTAGTGCGATTTTGTATGAGAAGCTCAAGGTCCCTGTCCGAGAGCAACTTCCCCATCGCGATTTTTGGTTGCGGATGGATATTTTCTTAAATGAAAACCCGTAATGCATATTGAGGTGTGCAATGCGGCGCTCCGCAAGGCGGAGCGCCACCTCTTTATAAAACTTAAAATCCTTTACATTGCTTTTGATAAAAACATGTTCCGGTAGTTTCTTTAATTTTCCAAGCTTCGCTTCAATCCATGCTGATTTGGATGCGACAAATCGTTGTATAAAAATCTCGCTCACCGAGTGCGGAGCTGAGACGATGACTTCATCACGACCATGAATTGATATGCGAATACTTCGCGAGCGTGTACTTCTTCGCAGTGTGTACGAGATCTCACTCATTATTTCTTTTCCAAATCGAGTACTTCGTCGATACGGATTTGGGCAACGAATTCTGGCACGTGGGAAACCAAAATCATCGCACCTTGGTATTCGGAGAGTGCCTTGGCAATGACCGGCAAGTGGCGGAAGTTGATGTGGTTGGTCGGCTCGTCGAGGATGAGGAGCCCGGGTGCTTCGAGCACGAGTCGTGCGAAGGCGACGAGTCCCTTCTGACCTTCAGAAAGACTGCCGATTTTGGTATTGATGGCGTCGGCTCCGATGAGAAATGCGGCGGCAGTCGCGCGCATCGTTTGCTCTATTGCCTTAGGCATCACGGCCAAGAGTGATTGCGCTACTGTGTCGTCGAAGTTAAGTGTGGAGAAGTCTTGTCGGTAATAGCCAACTTTAATCCCCTCCATAATGGTCGTGCCTTCGGCTTTGTTGTGCGCGATTGCTTCAAGAAGCGTCGACTTACCGATACCATTGGGACCTTTGAGCAAGACGTGCTTGCCACGCTTGAAGGAGACATTTGTTTTGTGAATCACCGGCTTATGATTCTTTATGGTCTTAAAGGAACTAATGTGAAGAATCTCGCCGACCACATGCTGAGCAGGAATGGTGAAGGGCTTAATGGTCTTATCTTCTTTACGTACGTCGACTTTATCTTCTTCCATTTCTTCTACTTCATCACGCATCTTCTTGGCGACGAGGCGCATCTTGCCGCCCTTGTGTGCGAAGAAGTTTATCTTGTCTTTGTTGGCTTGGATCTTTTTGGCGAGCTGCGCGTTTTTCATGTTCTCGCGCTCGATACGCGCCGTAATATCTTTGAGCACATCAGTGTAGTTGCCTGCATATTGCTCGACCTTGTGCGTCATCACATCGAGGTACAGGACGCCGTCGCTAAAGGCATTGAGAAATTCCGCATCGTGAGAAATCACCATCACGGACTTCGGATAATTAATGAGGTATGTGGTGAGGTGCTCGATACCGGCAGTATCGAGATTATTGGTCGGCTCGTCCAAGAGGAGCAGGTCGGGATCTTGTATCAAGGCTGATGCGAGCAAGAGCCGTGCCTGCTGACCGCCTGAGAAGCTTCGCATAATGCGATCGTGCACCTTTTCATGGCCTTTGAGGTTGACGACCTCGAGCACGTCGTCAATACGCGGATCGATATCGTATTGTTTCTTCTCGAAGCACTTTTGGAAAAATTCACGAACCGTAAGGTCCATCTGATCACGCGGGATTACTTGGCGCGCGATAGCGATAGAGAGCCCATGTGCAAGGTGTATTTCACCCTCTTCAGGGACATGCGCTTCCGTGATAAGTCCGAAAATAGTCGACTTGCCCGCACCGTTTTGACCCATGATGGTGGTCTTGCTCCCGCGTCGAATTGCAAAGGAAACCTCATCGAGGATTGGTTTGTTGTGTCCGTATTCGAAGGAGAGTTCTTCGAAGCGGATGATGGTTTCGTCTTTGCTCATCGGTGTACCTTACTGTATTTGCGAGAAAATAGGAAGTGACATTTCGGTACAGAGGTCGGGTCTTGGGCTCCTTAAAGGCCCGACCTCTGTACCGTTTTCACTATTCGGCCTCGAGTAAGAGTGCGTCAAGATCGAGAACTTCCGTCACCATCTCGACCTTTCCGTCGTTATCGACTTTCCATTCTTTGCGTGGTCTATCACAATAAAGTTCCACGCCGATGTGATCGGGATCATCGAGATAAATCGCTTCGGAAACTCCGTGGTCGGCCGCGCCGGTGATGGGATAATGTGCATCAATGAGGCGCTTCAGTACATTCGCCAATTCACGGCGCGAAGGAAAGAGAATCGCAAAATGGTACAGCCCCGAGTGTCCCCGTGGCGGTGGTGTGACGCCAAGCCCCGCCCATGTATTGAGTCCAATGTGATGATGGTATCCACCGGCGGAGAGAAAAACTGCTGAGTTGCCAAAGCCTGCCGTCACTTCGAAACCCAAAATATCTCGATAGAACTTTAACGATCGCTCAAGATCAGCCACTGTAAGATGTACGTGCCCTATCGTGACTTCAGGATGCGCCATACTCGTACACTAGTGAGTTGCAGTTGATGATGCCTGAATAGTCCCGTCGAGCATTTTGAGACCCTGAATCAATGTGGTGATATCTTTGCGCGCTGCTTGTAAGTCAGTCGTTGCGGTCTTGATTGCAGTACGTGCAGTGATGAGTGCTGTGTGATTGGCTGCCGCGACTGTCTTATCTCCTCCATCGGGCACCAAGACGGAGACACCGGATTGCGCTGCGGTTGATTGCGTCTTTGCGTCGGCAATTTTTGCATTCATGTCGGTAAGTGCGGCAGTGAGAGCAGTTACGTCCTTGCCATTACCTTGCTCGGTGGCGATGCGCGATTGCACTTGTGACGCGATATTGGTCATAAGATCCGTGATAGTCGTCACACGATCAGTCGATGCGAGAATCCAGCCCTGCGGAATAACGAGTGCGTAAATGCGGAATGTGGTGAAGATACTCTTGGTATCATCCTGCGCGGTCGGCAAATCAGTATCGGCATCGATCTTACTCTTGAGTGCAGTGAGACCATCGATATTCTGCTGCACAACAGTGGTAAGCGTTTGTCGCTCGGTGTCAGAAATATTCTTGATACTGAGCGTACGAGTATTCAAATCGTTGAGCGAAGTGATGCGCGCGGCGATATCAGCATCTCCTTTTTGAATAACGAGTGGCAACTGCACTGCTGCTTTCTCCGCGGCACGGTCTGCTTCCTTAGTGGATGACGCTGCGCCTGCTAATGCATATGCCGGGACAACGAGGAGCAGTGACATACTCGCGAGAAGTACTGCTATGGAGATTTGTTTGATGTGATGATTCATAGATGTGAAGTTAGTTGCTAATGTATGAAGTCTACTGAGCATTTAATCCTGCATCAGCACTTGCGTTATCTGTCGTAAGACCCGACATTTGAGCGTCAACATTTCCTGTGTACTGATCGAGTGCAGCATCAGATGAACCGGTAAGCGGAATGGTTACTGTATTGGGTGTACCAGGGACTGCCGGAGTTGCCGTTGCGGTGGATGTCACTGTAAGCGGCGCAGGGGCTTGCGTGGGCACCGTATTGGAGGATTGGCCAAATAATGACGAGAGTGGCGGTTGACCGCTCACATACCACCATCCAGCAAGCCCGAGTACGACGATGATTAAGATGGCTAAGATAATTTTTTTCATACTGTATAGATGTAATTAATTGTTGCTAAATCTAATCTCATTATACCCAAAATAGCGGGGGGCGATATCAGGTAGTGGATAAGGGTGAAGGGTGGTTTAGGTCCCCAAATCTGCATTGATACTGGCATTGAGCCCCTGGATTGTCTGCTGGGTCCACTCATATGCGAGCCACATAGTAACGAGGGTCGAGAGGATAAGTATCACAATAGCAATCATGCCTATTAGTCGAGTTGCAGGATCTTTCGATTGATAATATTTGACCCCCTGCCATCGGGTTATAAAGAGGAAACACAGCATCGGTAATATCGCACTAAAAACGTAAAGCCATATTTGCGCAGCAGTGGAAATCGAAAGTGGAGCGGAGGTAATCTTCGTGCCGCAATTCGGGCAAAAATAATAACTCGGCAAAATCGCCTGATGGCAATAGTGGCACACAGTATCGGCGGCTATAATTTGTGGTTCCATGATGACTGAGTCATTATATCATGCAGACGCTATGAAAATAATTGTGGAGATTGTTGTTTAGGTGTTCAAAATTGTACGAGCCGTTGCTAATCCACTTGCGAACGCCGCTTCCACAGTACCTGTTGCTTCCCCTTGATAGACTCCTTCTCCGGAAAAGAACAGTCGCCCATCCACAGGCTGTAATAACTCCACGATCGCAGAGACGCTTTCAGGGGTTGCATAACTGTATCCACCGCGCGCATACGGATCGACAGCCCAATTGTTGACCTTCGATACAAGTAGGTCTTTTTGCAATTGATCTAATGGTATTTTGAAAATCGCTGCAAGTGACGTGAGTGCTTTTTCTTTCAGCTCTGCATCAGTGCACCGTGAGAGTGCCTGCGCGTGCGGACCAGCAACCCAACCGGTAAGGGTTGTGTATGACTCAGGGTATTGTGTCCACCACGTCGGGATTTCTTCGTTTGAAAACATGAAGAATAGTTTTTCAAAATTCTGCTCACGAGCACCTGTCCACCACCTGGTCTTGAATCTCAAAAGAATTTTAATCACGGGGCCAAAGCCAATACGCGCGACTGCATTCAGTTTCTCCGAGATAGGAGGTACAAAGGTAATGTCTTGAAGAATCGGCAACGGGACGGTAACGACCACTATATCGGCTTCATACGAAACATCATCTTCACACCCGACGCGTACCGTTTCTCCATCGAGGTCCACTGCTTCTACCTTTGTCTGCAAACATATTCTTACACCTGCGCTGATACATTGCTCTTCAAGATGTTGCAGGAGTGCGCCATATCCTTCCTTGAGACTATGCTGTATCCACGCTCCCTCATCGAGAAGCTCATCTCGCAATGCAAAGGTACTTGCTCGTCGATAATCGGCAGCGTCATATCCCTCTGTTCTCCGCACAATATAATCACGCAAGGGAGCGTATTCTTCCGATGCAAAATACCGATTGAGGAATTGTTCAACCGTACTATCTTCCGTTACCTCTTTCAATTTTTCCTCCAAAAGAGAATCGTGCGGAGAGACTTGTTCGAGCATTCGAGGAGTGCCATCGAGCACATTCCACCACTCTGTAGCATGAGTCAGTGTGAGACCCGCTTCTTGTATGAGTTGTTTGGAAACGGGAGCATCACCATGAACGAACTCTGCCCCACCCTGCGCATCGTATCCAAACTCCCCCTCATCGAGCGGATATATTCTGCCGCCAATGCGATTGCGTGCCTCGAGGATTATTACCGACTTTCCCGCACGAGAAAGTTCGCGTGCAGCCATCAATCCCGTCGCTCCCGCACCTATAATGATGACATCAACCTTCTTCATCGGGTGTGAAATTAATCCGCAACACAGATTCCACCAACATCCCCAAATGGAAGATGTGACCCAGGAGCAGGTGCGCAGTGGAGTCCGGTAGCGCAACTCGCAGCAGTCGTCATGTTGCCACCACAGTGTGCGCCGATGCCAACGGTCGGTGGATTTTCTACCAAGGTGGTGCCATCTACATGAAGGGTCTTTGTCACACCAACTGACGGCTGAGTCGTCATTGAATCTCCCACTTTGCGATCGGCATAATTTACAATCAATTGTCCGTCTTTGATTTCGGTTGTTTGCGGTGCAATTCTGTCGCCCAAGAAAATTGCGTTCGTTCCTTGGTATCCGGTAGGCGTTTTGAGTGCTGCAACTGCGTAATAGAATGTACCGCTTCCCCCGCCGCTTTGCGTGAGGATGAATCCCACATCAGGAATTCCATCACCATTGAGGTCTCCTGTTGCATCATTGCCAAAATACTGCGTGACAGTCTTTGAGGCAGAGCCGGGGGCACTTGCGACTTCTGCATGTCCATCAACAAGCGTGACCGCCTGCCCCTCAATAGTATAGGAGCTATTTTTGTAAGCTGACTGAGCCGTCTCTGTCTTCCCTGGTGCCCCTGGTGGCGCTTTCGGTGCTCCCTTCCACATAAACACACTTGCAACGACTAAAAGTCCGACGAGAACCGTGATGATGGTTGATTTATTCATATGGAGTAATTATAGCACTTTGATTTACTACAGGCTTATCGTAGTTCCAAACATAGGCTAGTATGGCCAGATGACAGTTTCAACGAGTCGAGATAGGTGGGATGTCGTCGTCATCGGTGGTGGACCCTCCGGTATGATGGCAGCAGGCCGCGCGGCCGAACTCGGCGCCAGCGTACTGCTCCTCGAGAAGAATAAAACCCTTGGCAAGAAACTCCTTATCACTGGAGGTGGACGATGCAACGTGACCAATGCCGAGCTTGATAACAAAAAGCTTCTTGCGAAATTCAAAGACGGCGGCAAGTTTCTCGCATCACCATTTGCTTCGTGGAGCGTTGCCGAGACACTCGACTTCTTCCACACTCGCAATATGCCGACCAAAGAAGAGGCACTCCAGAGAGTCTTCCCGCTTTCAAATACTGCCCAGTCCGTCTGGGACACACTCGTCGAATACTTGCGGTTAGGAAACGTCACTGTGCGCTCTGGTGCGAGTGTGACTAAGATACATGTAAGCGACAGCACTATTGCGAGTGTCGAACTACGCGGAGGCGAGATGATTCACGCACACTCATTTATAATCGCCACCGGTGGCACATCGCATCCCGAGACAGGTTCTACGGGTGATGGCTACACATGGCTGCGTGAGCTTGGACACACAGTGGCCGAACCTACCGCATCTCTCGTCCCCATCGCGACCAAGAATCCAGAGCGCACAATACGCGCCGCAGGCGTAGCACTTCCTGAGGCCAAAATCACTCTCTACCAAAACGACGTGCGCCAAGCTCAGAGCGTAGGCAAAGTACTCTTCACACACGTCGGCCTCAGCGGTCCGGGCATTCTCAACATGAGCCGCGATATCGGCGAGCTTCTCAAATACGGCGAGGTCGTGATTGAGCTCGACTTTATTCCCTCAACTGGCTACGAGAAAGTCGACGCAACGCTCCAAGAAGCACTCAAGACCCACAGCAACAAAAAGATTCGCAATGCATTGACGGCAATTATTCCTCCTGCACTCATTCCAGTGGTGCTCGAATATGCACACATTGATAGCGAGATGCAATGCAACAGCATCACCCGCACCGCACGTGTCGCTCTTATGAAGACACTCAAACATTTCCGACTCGAGGTGGACCACTTGCTCGGTACGGATAAGGCAATCATCACCTCCGGTGGCGTTGCACTTACCGAAATCGATTTCAAAACGATGCGCTCACTCAAATATTCCAATCTCTACCTCGTCGGAGACATTCTCAATATCGATAGACCATCCGGCGGCTACAGTTTGCAACTCTGTTGGACAACTGGATTTGTCGCGGGATCTTCCGCCGCGTCATTGACTTGATAATAAGTAGAGGACGTCGTAGAGTGCGTCTTGCAAGTAGGTCTTACGGTTTCCGCCGTTTGCAACCTTAGCTGATCCTCCTAGTCTGGATGACGTCCCAGGTGGCTGGTTGTATGGTATCGGTTATTGAAAAGACCAGGGAGTCCGATTCTCCCAAGAAGCGCAACCTTTCGAGGTTCGCGCTTCTTTTTTATGGCAATAGTGGAGAGAGTGCGAGCATCACGGAGAACGTCATGAGGACGACAAGTGAAAAGAGAAATGTTTTCTTCGCCCATACAATATCGTCTGTAGTAGTAAATCCCTGAACACTTCGTATGAGCCAGATAATTCCTACAATCATCATAACTATTTCAAAAATATATCCTGTGTATCCGAAGGCAGTAAGGCTGGATACGGCGACGAGATACGCGAAGATATATAAAACGATACTGATTTTTGTTGTGCGGACACCCTTTGCAATTGGCAGTACGGGAATCTTGGCCTTGCGATAATCCTCGATGCGGCGAATGGCAATAGAATAAAAGTGTGGCATCTGCCAGAGCACCATACAGAGGAATAATAGGAGTGCGGCCATATCGAGTCTATTGGTCGCTGCTGTGTATCCGACGACAATCGGCATCGCACCGGAAATACTTCCGACCTGTGTCCCCCAATGGGACTTCCTCTTTGCATACGTATACAAGAAAACATAGGAGAAAAAACCGACGAACGCCATAAGTACCGTAAGGATATTTACAAATGAGTATAGTGTGAAAAATCCAATGAGACCGAGCAGAATCCCAAACGAAAGCGCATTGTGCTTGGAGACGGAGCCAAGGACGAGTTCACGCTCTTGTGTGCGTTCCATCAAGGCATCAATGTCACGGTCGATATAATTATTAAACACGCAGGCCGAACCAATGACACATCCGATGCCAACGAGTGTCGCCAATAAGAGCAGTGGATTGATATGGAGATGTGACGCAAAGAGGTATCCAGCGAGTGTCGTTAGTGCATTGCCATAAATCATCCCCGGCTTTGCAAGATGATAATATTTTTTAATCATATGCCAGGCTGACGTTGCATATACTGTTCCATATCAGCCGGACTCATCATCATGCGCTCATTGAGGTGCGACATCACCCATATTGAGCCTACAACGAGAATAAGAACGATGAACGTAAAGGCACCAAGCGCAAAAAGCCGTTCTTTGGAAGCTTTGCCGTGGCCTAAGTGGAGAAAATATACAATCTGGACAAATGCTTGTACGCACGCAAGTGCAAGTATCGCTGCGATGAGAAATGAGGTCGGTAAAATATGATTAACGACAATGCCGTAGGCCGTAAGCGTGAGTAGGATAGACAGGATGAAACCAATCGTATACGCACGCAGAATTCCTCCGCGGCGCGGCCATGCTCCAATCTCCTCAAAATAATTCTTGGTGTTCATACAATTATGTAAATGCTAAGAGATACACGATGGTAAAGATGAATATCCAGATGATATCGAGGAAGTGCCAGAAGATGCTCCAGAGAAGTAGCTTGCGCATCGTGCTTTCACTAAGTCCGCGCGAGAGAACTGCCCCGATCAGAACGATGAGCCACACGAGTCCGAGAGCCACGTGCAATCCATGGGTGCCGACGAGCGTGAAGTACGAAGAGAGAAATCCGCTTCTATCAAATCCATTGCCCGAGGCAACGAGCTTCACAAATTCAGAGACTTCAAGGAATACGAACGTGGCACCGAGGAGCCCGGTCGTTACGAGTCCCATGAGGACCCTCGGCACACTCCCTCTGCGCGCTGCAAGAAGCGTCATACCACAAACGAAACTACTCGTGAGCAGAATGATCGTCTCGATGAGTACAAAGTGCAAATCAAAGATGTCGTGACCGCCAGGGCCGCCGAAGGTATTGCCGCGCAAGACGGCAAAGGTCGCAAAGAGACTCGCAAAGAGCACAAAGTCCGTCATCAAGTACACCCAAAATCCAAACAGTGTTGTCGAGCCTGTATGTACCTCGACTTGTTCGTGTTCAGAATTATGTGTTTGTGTATTCATATAATTATCGAGAATGCACGCCACGAAACTGTAGTCGCTCTTCTTCTGCATGCACGACACTCGCGGGAATTATCATCTCGGTCTCATCATCCATCGTGCGCACGATGAATACCGCGAATGCTCCTAGGATTCCGACAGTCACAAGCCACCAGATATGCCAGACAATGCCGAAGCCCGCAAGGCCCACGAGTGCTGCAAGGAAGATACCGAGTGCAGAATTTTTTGGCATTTCGATATCCGTATATTCAATAGGCGATTTCATTCCTGCATCTTTCTGTGCCCAGAACGCATCGCGAGAATGGACGACGGGTAGTACGGCGAAATTGTATGAAGGCGCAGGAGATGGCACCGACCACTCGAGCGTGTGGCCATTCCATGGGTCCCCCGTGAGATCACGATGCTGATGTCGTTCCCGAATACTCACAATGATTTGAATCACTTGAAAGATGAGACCGAACATGATGATGACAGCACCAATGCCTGCGACGATGAAAAGCGGTTGCCAGCCGAGGGACGCATCATAGTGATCGAGACGGCGCGTCGCACCCATGAAGCCCAAGATATACAAAGGGCCGAAGGCGAGAATGAATCCCACAAACCAACACCAGAACGCACGGCGGCCATACTTCTCATTGAGGGTAAACCCAAAAATCTTCGGGAACCAGTACGTAATTCCAGCAAAATATCCAAAGAGCACACCACTCAAAATCATCGTATGGAAGTGTGCGACGAGGAATAAACTATTGTGCAATTGATAGTCAGCGGCAGGCTCGGCGAGAATGACACCCGCCACACCGCCGAGGGTAAAGAGTATGACAAACCCCACAAACCACAGCATCGGACTCTCGAAGCGAATGCGCCCGCGGTACATCGTAAAGAGCCAGTTAAACATTTTGACCCCGGTCGGAACCGCAATGACCGCCGTCATGATACCGAAAAAAGCATTCACATCCGCCCCCGCCCCCATTGTAAAGAAGTGATGGAGCCACACAACGAACGAAAAGAACACAATGCCGATGCTTGAAAAAACCATCGAGGTGTAGCCGGCGAGTTTCTTTGCAGAAAATACTGACACCACTTCAGAAAAGATGCCAAAGGCCGGCAATACGAGAATGTAGACTTCGGGGTGTCCCCACGCCCAGATGAGATTGATGTACATCATCATGTTGCCACCACCTCCGGCAGTGAAGAAGTGCATACCAAGCGTACGATCGAGTGCGAGCAACGTGAGTGTTACGGTAAGAATCGGAAACGCGAAGACCACGAGCGACATGGCACCGAGCACTGTCCAGGTAAACATCGGCATGCGCATCCACGACATTCCTTTGGCGCGCATTTTCACAATCGTCACCAAGAAATTAATTCCCGAAAGAAGCGAGCCGAGGCCCCCTATCTGCAAACTCCATATCCAATAATCCACGCCGGAGGTCGGACTATAGGCAAGCTCAGAGAGCGGTGGATACGAAAGCCAACCGGCAGTCGAGAAGTCGCCGACGATGAGTGAGACGTTGATGAGTGCTGCACCGGCGACAAAAAGCCAGAAGCTCACGGAATTGAGAAACGGAAACGCCACATCACGCGCACCTATCTGCAGTGGCACCACCAGATTGATGAGACCAAACATAAGTCCCATCGCAACAAAGAAAATCATAATGGAGCCATGCGCCGAGAAGATTTGCTGGAAGTGCTCCGGCGAGAGTATCCCCTGCGAGGCACCGACGGAGGTCGCTTGTTGGGCGCGCATGAGAAGTGCGTCCGCACTCCCGCGCACGAGCATCACGGAGGCGACGAGTATGTACATTACTCCGATGCGCTTGGGATCGAGTGAGGTAAACCATTCATGCCACAAATATTTCCAGTGCCCGCGCTTGGTGATGTATGTGACGAGCGAGAGTCCTACGACCACCATAAAGACCGCCCCGCCAATAGCGATGGGACTTGTCGGAAAGACCGACCATGAGAGTTTGCCAAAGATGAATGATGTCCAATTCATGATGTCATGGTGTCATGGTGCCCATTGGCATATCGTTCATGTTCATTCCATCTGTTGAGGTACTCGCGTCCTGTGGTGTCATATATGAATTGATGATTGAAGTATACAGGCTGGAGTCGACCATTGAATAGTACGTTATGGGATTGTTGCTGCTCGTCACTGCGAGCGTCTGGTATGAATCACGGGTGAGTGTGGGGCTCGATGCTTTTACCGAGGCAATCCAGGCACTGAAGTCATCCTCCGACACTGCCTTCGCTTCGAAGTTCATCCCTGCAAATCCCGCTCCGCTGAGGTTGGCCGAGACGCCGCGAAATTCACCAGGGTTGCTCGCAAGTACATTGAGCTGCGTCTGCATACCAGGCATTGCCATGATTTGACCGGCGAGCGCCGGAATCCAAAACGAATTCATCGGTGCGTCTGATGTAATTTCAAAGTGTACGGGAGCGCCCGCTGGGAATTCCACCATATTGACCGTCGCTATCCCCTGCTCCGGATAAATGAAAAGCCACTTCCAATCGAGCGCCACTACCTGAATAGTAATTGGAGCCTCAGTTCCTACGAGCGGCACGTACGGATCAAGCTGATGCGAGCTTACCCACGCGACGACCGAGAGCATCACAATGATGATAGCTGGCACCAGCCACCAGGCAAATTCAAAAAGCGGATTCATATGGTCCCAGCGCGGATGATGCTCACGCGCACTCTTTGTATTGCCAATGCGATATTTCCAGGCAAAGACCGCGAGCATGATAAACAGTGGCACGACTATAATCGATGAGAGGAGCAATGTGATGCCAATCACGTGAAGCTCGGCGAGCGCAACGGGGCCTTGTGGGTGGAGGACGGGAATTGCTTGATACGGCGAAACCATAAATATCTTCATCATTATACTACGCAAATATGCAAAAAGACCTCCGTGATACAATTCACCAATGAGTATTCACTTCGGCCATGGAATCCTGATGCGCGCGTTCATTCTTGGCTTGATTATTGCTACTCTTGCAGCACTTTCATACGGTGGCTATCGCTACTACGTACTCAAGCTTGCCTACGATACCTCGACAGCATCCAATGCTAATCTCCAATACGAATCCGGCGAGCTGCGCGACAAACTCAAGGCCTCCGATGCGCTCAATAGTGATTTGCAGACACTCTTACAGGCACGACTTCAAGAGAAAGATGCTGCGGGAGCACAGGTGCAAGCACTCGCAAGTACCGTGAACTCGCTCGACCTCCTGGCCCATACCGATAAGGAACTCCTCGAGAAATATTCGTCTGTCTATTTTTTGAATGAAAACTACATTCCACAAAATCTCACCACAATAGATACGACATACCTCAACAATCCACAAAAGTCTCAGCAAGTCATCGCCGTCGTTGCGACACATTTAAGTGCACTCTTTGCAGCTGCAGCAACAGATCATGTGCCACTCCAGGTACTTTCCGCCTATCGATCATTTCAAGAACAGTCCACACTCAAGAGCGCATACAAGATAACCTACGGTGCCGGCACCGCCAATTCATTCTCGGCCGATCAAGGATACTCCGAGCATCAGCTCGGCACCGCGATAGACTTCACCACACCGACTGGCGGCAGTGTACTCAACGGCTTCGACAAAACAGCGAGCTACACCTGGCTTGCAAACAATGCGTACCTCTATGGCTTTAATCTCTCATACCCGAAGGGCAACACGCATTTTATCTTTGAGCCATGGCATTGGCGCTATGTCGGCATTGAGCTTGCAAAAAAATTACATGATGAGGGCAAGACACTCTACGACCTCGACCAGCGCGATATTGATACGTACTTGCTAAAGTTTTTTGATTAGGTAGACAGTAATGACTGCTCGAATTCGCGTGTGTTAGAGTTACAGAGGAAAACGTTTCGCAACCAGATTTTGCCATCAGAAAGGATGACGCACATGATAGCAGTTCTCATTACAATCTTCTTAACGTTTGTGGTGAGCCTGTTGTTGCTCTCCATATTTGAATGGTCGTTCCATAGGTACATTATGCACCGGGATTTATCCTGGTTTGGGTATCCCTATGAGCGGCATGCGAGGATCCACCATCATATTTTTCGTGCCGATGATTCCTATCATTTGCAAAAAGAATCCGACAAATGGACCATTCCGATGGCATGGTGGAATATCTTCCCGCTCTTTGTCATTGTGATGACTCCCGTCGCGTTCGTAGCATTCTTGCTGTGGCTCCTCGGGGTCCCGCAAAACGTGTATCTAACATTGCTCGCGACGAGTGCGCTCGCGACGAGTGCATACTATGGCATGTACGAATATATTCACTGGTGCATGCATTTGCCACGAGAGCGACGACTTGAAATGTCATCACTGTTTCGGCGATTGAATGGACACCACATCTTGCACCATCGCTACATGGTCAAGCACAACTTCAATGTAGTATTCCCATTCGCTGATTGGCTCTTTGGTACCTTGATATATCGTGCAAAAACCCGATTCAATCAAGTAACCGGGCCATCAGTCCCCGATTTGCAACCGATTTCTTGAAACAATATCTAAGGGTGCCACAGTAATGTGGCACCCTTGTTTTTTGCAAAGAAAAAACCGCCTTTGTCTGGCGGCTTTGTCCTTAGTCTTATCACTTCTACGCAAGAAGAGCTTTGATGCGACTCAATCTGTCGCACAAGATTACTTCTTGATCGGTCAATCGTGACTTATCCCTGCTCTCCCTGCTCAGTAAGCCCCGAATGACAGAGACGGCATCGTGGAGTGGTTTATCACTTTTGAGATTCAAGGTCCCAAGCAGCATTCGTATTCCCGCCACACCGGAGAGTTGAGTCATTACAAAGTAATAGGCGACCTGGTGTGCCTCCGTAAAAGTGTCTTTCCCTGGGGACCCAACCAGCAGTTTTTCATACGGAAATCCATAATCTTTTGCGACTATCTGTACGATTTCCACTACCAATCCAGAATTTCGATTTGATGTCCAGTCCATGATGTCCTCACAATTTGCAACTGGACAACACTCTACCGGCTTTCCATTGAGAAGCAAGTTACGCAAACAACCGCTCACGAATCGCATCAATGCCCTCACGTTCGGCTGCAGAGGCACAGAAGATTTCTGCTCCATCGGCCTTAGCTTGTATAACTCGCACCTGCTCGGCGACCTCCTTTTGCGAGAGTTTGTCTATCTTGTTGACGATGATGATGAAGGGATGCTTCTGGTCTTTGAGAATGAGAAGCATGTCTTCGTCAAATCGTGTGAGCCCCGCCTTCACATCGAGGATGAGTGCGACTGTCTGTGGGCGCGCACCCGAGGCTGTGAGGTACCAGATGATGAGTTTCTTGAGCTCTTCACGCATTGCAAGCGACGCTTCAGCAAAGCCATAGCCGGGGAGGTCCACCAGGTACTGCTTTTTGTTGATGAGGAAGAAGTTAATCTCGGTGGTCTTGCCCGGCTTCTTGCCGACTTTGGCGAGCGATTTGCTCCCCACGAGTGCATTGATGAGGCTCGATTTACCGACATTGGAGCGGCCGACGAGTGCCACCTGCGGCACGTCATCGTGTAAGACGTCAGCATCAGCGACGACTCCTTGTACGAATGTGGCTGAGGTGATTTTCATATCAGATATGCCTACCTTACACTATTTTCAGTGATTAGGCAGTGGTTCCTAGCGTTCACCATTACAAATGTTAAAGTACACGAAGAATTTATAGGGAGAAAAGATCATGGTACGGAAAGACGATGCAAGAGAATCGGCACGCCAAAGACTCCGAGAAATTGTCGGCGAGCAAACAATGGACGAAGAATCTCGTCTGGCATTGCAAGAGCTTCGCGAAGTGTATGGCGCAAGAACCAAGAAGGAGCTTCTTATGTAAGCTCTTGCAGCCGCACGAAAACCCGTAAGCGATGCCAAGAAATGACTGAACTCAGTAGCCGCAGCAATGTGGCTACTTTGTTTTTACTACCTCTGCACACGCTTGCGAGCAATACACCCCACGCTCATCATTACACTCCGCACACACGAGAAAGTGCAGGTGGCAGTCGAGGTTGGCACAGTTTACGTATTGCTCTGTCGGCGCCGCACAGCGCAAGCACTTCCCCACGACTTCGTGCTCCGTACCGAAGTCCATCACTAAGCGATTATCAAATGTATAGAGCGTGCCCTTGAAATCCTTCGCGGGGTACTTTTCCATATAGCCATGCATACCGTCTTGCAGCTGGTAGACATCTTTGAATCCCTGCTTCAGCAAATACGCCGACATCTTTTCGCAGCGGACCCCACCCGTGCATACCGTCACCACTGTTTTGTTTTTGTAGGGTTCGAGCTTCTCCACTGCCTGTGGCAAATCGCGCGAATGTTCGAGACCGGGATTGATAGAGTCTTTGAAGTGCCCCGACTGATATTCAAAATCATTGCGCATATCGACGATCGTAAATTCTTTCGCACTTTCATACCACGCTCGCAGCTCGTCGGGGGTAAGGTGCTTACCGGTCTCTACTCGTGGGTCTACATTCTTATCAAATCGAGTCCCCACAATCTCATCACGTACCTTGACCGAGAGCTTGGAGAAAGCTGCACCAGTACCCTCACTTCGCTTGATAGACATATCACTAAACTCGCTTCGCACTAAAAGCTCCGCCGCAAAGCTCTCCGTAGCTGCCGTGAGACCTTCGACGGTGCCATTAATGCCTTCTTCGGCCACCAATATGCGCCCCTTCAATGCAAAATGTGTGCATCGTTCTTTTACCCAGACCACCACCTCAGCAGGGTTTTCGAGGGTCACGTATTTGTAGAAAAGAAGCACCTGGTGAGTCATTGAGCGAATAGTATATCGGATGAAAAGCTTTAACAAACACGTCCGCCAAGGTCAGACCTTGACGGATACTGTGGATAACTACCGAGGCCCGACCTCGGTAAAAAATAACAAACTATAAAAACAAAAGCCGCCCGTAGTGTAACGTGGGCGGCTTTGAAACTGTCGTGCGATCATGCGGCCAAGTAATGACGGGAACCCATCCTTTCGTAGCTGATACTTATAGCAACATCCCAGAGTGCAAAGCAAAAAATCCTTGCGCGTTGCAAATCTGCAGCTGGTTCTTCAAACAAAACATTGAGGAGATTAAGATATTCCTCGTGCATCTCGTCAAAAACCTGTTGCACGAGCGGACATGGCTTGTGATAAACGTTCCAGAAAGTCTCTGTTACGTCGTTGCGATGGTCCCGCGCAGCGAGAATTTCCAAACTTACGACTGACAACTGCCATGTATCTTTGAAACACTCAGCATCCCCGAGACCCCACTCGCACAACTCTGCTGTTATCTCGAGGAGAGTTTCCTGGCATTCCTTCCAGTCCCCGAGGCCACGCGGTCTCTGTTCAAGACCTAGTATGACCTTGAACACATCACGCCGGAATTCGATAAATTCCGCAAGCTTTTCTTTCACTGGATAAAAACGAGTCAAACGAGTCATCAGAACCTCCTTTCAGGTTGCATGAAGTAGAACATCTAGCGTAATACTAGAGTGTTCGCGTACAAAAAGCAATAAACATCTACCTCACGAGAGACTCTCCACACGATGCCCCGCGACGGTGGCAATCTTGGTGAATTCATCGAGTGTCTCGGGTTTGTTTGCGTAATGCATGGGGACAACGGTGCCTATTCGTTTGAACTGCGACGCAAAGGCAGCGGCCTCTGCAGGACCGAAAGTATAGAAGGTGCCTATAGGAAGCAGCGCGTAATCGACTTCAAGCGTACTCACGTCGAGGCCAGAGGGATAAAATATATCGCCACCAAAATAAATCTTCTTTCCGTCGACTTCAATAAGAAAGCCGAAATTCTCCTTTGGGCGCACGGACACATTAGGGCCGTGATCAACGTCGAAAAACTGTACGTGGAACGCATCAATATCAATCGAATCCCCTATTTGTACTTTGGTTATCTCCGACGAAGGCAACCCTTCTTCATCGAGCAAGTCGATACATTCTTGATTGAGAAAGACTTTCTTGGGTGCAAGCTTTTTGATTTGTGCCGGTGTGAAGTGATCGCCATGGAGGTGGGAGACGAGCATCGCATCAGCGGTGACACCATCGAGCTGCTCGAGCGGCGTATATGCGCCGATGTCTATAGCCAATCGATAACCATTGTCGGCTTCGACAATAAGTCCTGATTGTTGGAATTTGATGATTTTCATATGTACTGATTATATTTTATTTCTTATTCACCCAATCACTTTTGACCAGCGCATACATTGCGAGGTCGACAAAGTGGTCATACAACCATCCCTCCTCTCGACACACTCCCTCCTGCACGAATCCGAGTCGCTCGGGAATCGCGCGGCTTTTGGTATTTTCTATGGCCGCCATAATCACCAAACGATTCAACTTCGTCTCTGTATATGCATACGTGATAAGCGCCTGCACTGCCTGCGTCATCAGTCCTCGCCCAGAATACTCAGGTGTGAGCCAGTAGCCGATTTCCGCGTTGCGATTGAGAGTGTCTATCTTGTTGAGCCCAATCGAACCAACCCACTTCCCTTCAAACCAAATGCCCAAATCAATCGCCGACCCATTGTCATAGTTATCCAAACACTTCTTCAGAAAGTTTCTGGTGTCTTCGACAGTCTTAGTCCCGTCCACCCATGGCAGCCATTCGCGCAAGTAGGGGCGATTGGTATCAGTAATCTCAAAAATTGCTTCTGCATCCTCAATAGAGCGCATCTTGAGCATAAAATTCTCAGCAATAGGAATAGTCAGTGACATATCAGCTCAGCATAGCAAATCAACAAATAAAGCACAGCGTATCAAAAGCTACCATTTCGGAGTTATCCACAGGAGATGCAGAGGACCGACCTCGGTAAAAAAGAACGGTCCGCAATCATGCGGACCGTTTTCATTTTCATCGCCAGTAGAAGAGTTTTTGCCGATAGTTGTTCAGCACGTAGAGGCTCGGCAAGTAGAGCGGTTTAGGTAGTGCATCAAGTGCAAACCAGTCCCAGCGAGTTATCACGTCGGGTTCGGTGACCCGCGGCTCACCCACGTCTGCTTCATACAGCATTCCGATTGTTATGAAATGCAGTGTATTGTCTATCAGGTGATTGTTGAGTGTAATTACTCTCAATGAGTTGGGATCGATCATGAGACCTGTTTCTTCGAGAACCTCGCGAGTCGCGCCGTTTTCAAACCTCTCGCCAAAATCAAGCTTCCCTCCCGGCATCGTCCACTGGCCGTGACCACTGAGTGCACTGCCGGCTTTTATGCGGTTTGGATTCCGTTGACCGAATAAAAGTCGACGCCGTCTGTCGAAAATCATCACCACGACCCCCACACCTATTTGTTTCTTTTCCATTTTGGTACTCCCTTGCAATGGTTATCTAGCAAACACCGTAGCACCGACAATGTGGTGAGTAAAGCGAGCAAGAAACGACCTACACAGCTGTAATCTCCATCTCCTTGAGAATACGATGAACAGTCTTCCAGGTGCGGGTGGTCATGAGCTTGCCGTGCTCGCGCTCGAGCTTGCTCATGAAATTCGATGTGCCGATTTCTCCAATCTGGAGCGTAGTACAAAGTTCGGGCCGTCGATCCTTAAAGAACGTGACGACCAGATAATTCGGTTTCTCGTCTTTGACACCTTTGAATGGATTCTTCTTCACAAGCGCGTCGAGCTCTGCGCGAGAGCGGATGATTGTCGCACTATTGAAGCCGAGCTTCTTGGGCAACTCCTTCTCTATCTTCGCTTCAAGCGAAGCTGTGCTTTTGCTCGGAGAATCAAATACGACGTTGCCCGATGCGATGACTGTATGCACATTCTTGAATCCCAATCCCTCAAACACAGCTCTGAGCTTCTCCCCTTTCATATTGGGATTCATGGGCATAATCCCCCGCAGTAGTGCAACATATGTCATACGCGTTTCCTAGAGTATATCGCAATTGCAGAGGACCGACCTCTGTAGAGATGACTTAGCCTGTTTCTCGAAATAATTTCAATATTGGAGTATAGTCACAATATGAGCACTGAGAAAATGGTCGAGAAGATTGAAAATCGCCTTCAATTCCTTATTACGATTTCCATATTCTTTCCATTCGTACTATATAGCTTTTTCAAGGAAGTCGACGAGACCGAAAAGAGCGCGAGTGGAATGCTACTTAAGGCATCTACACTTGTTGCAGCTTATCTTGTCTCCTATTTAGTCTTTCTCGTGGCAGATAAATACATAAGCGAAAAATGGATACGGTATCTAAATATTTTAGTATTGTTAGGTATTGCGTCTTTTATTTTTCCAATATGGTTTACTTCATGGTTAGGGACAACGACGACTGGATACCAAACACTCCTAGTTACTTCGGCTCTCGGTTTACAGACAGGAATGCCAATCGTAATTCTTATCTCGGAAATAACTTTTGGATTTTTTGGAAGCAAAATTAAATAGATAACTGACTTTACCTCGCCAGTTTTGGATAAGTTTCCATCAAACCCTACAAGACTTTTCTTATGCTTCTAATTTACTATTTCGATGTTCTTCGGAATGAGAATCTATTTCTTTTCGAGTAATTGCACAATTAAATATGCATACCAAATAGCATTCAGTTGCATTTCTCCAAACTCTCCGCTATTTACTCCAAGAAAATACCATCTCGCCGCACCGCCTATCTCAAAACCTCCGCCTTTCTTAGTCTGTATATTTTTTGGAACAGTAAAGACTGGAGAACCAGAAGTACCTGGATGCAAGGAAGAATCTGCAAGGAAAAAAGGATTCCTCCTGAAAGGTACCCCATAGGCACTTGCAATGCTTGCATTTCTTACGATAGGCAGATTATGAACCTCATCATAGAAACCTTTTGGATACCCTACTACAAGCACCTGCTCTCCAAGCCCAAGCTGAACATCATCAGGCAAGAGATTCGACTTATTTAGAGCTGCAAAAATAACATCTGTTGGTTTAGGAATTTCTATTGCAACCAAATCCACCTGATCTGACAATTCCTTCCACAAGGGTTTCTCGGCCGCGTATAACTCATAAGATATCTCTTTGGATTCGGTCAGATCTGAAGCATTTGAATTTAATCTAATTACAACCTTATCTGGATAAAAATTCTTCTTTTCATCAACTACTACGTGCCTATTTGTAATTAAATACATCTTACCTGCATCTTCAAAGAAAAAGCCCGTACCGGTACCAATGTTCTTTCGTCCCTCTTTACAAACTATGAGGGTTGTGACTTTTAGAAGCAGGTCGATTTGTATGTTTTGTTGTGGATTCATATGACATTCTTCAGAGTCCGAACCTATCTCAAACTAGCTGCCAGACTTGGACTCGAACCAAGATAGACGCCTCCAGAGGGCGCCGTCCTACCATTAGACGATCTGGCAAATTATCCCCTTCGCACGCCACACAATACCCGAAAAAGGGCTTCTATTCAACCGCGTCGCGCACCCCCACACATCTTTATGCCCGCTCAATAGTTGCCGTGACTGCGCAGTGGTCCGAAACGCCAGTGTGGAGCACGACGTCGGAGGCGCGGTACGCGGGAGTCGTAAAGACACCGTCGACCATCTTATCAGCGAGCTCGTCGAGTGGGGCCTTGTGCCGAGCAGGGTCAAGGCTCGTGAGGTACTGTGGCGGGATATTGTCGGTATATACCGAAGCAATCTTCGAGAAAATTTCTCCTGGGCGTGGCGCGTTGAAATCCCCACAAAGTGTGAGCTCATGCTCTACTGCAAGCATCGAGAGCATCTCGGTCAAATCCGCTCGTTGATAATCGTCAGCAGCGCCTTTCGGAGTCCAGGTGAAGTGTGTTGTGCCGATAGTGTAAGTTTCCTCGCCTGACTGCACATCGGCGACGATTGCAACGTAGGATTCTGTTGCGTGTTTAGTGTCTATCGAACTGTAATCATTGAGCTGTATAGTATCGCGACCCCCATGGTAGTAATATTCACGAAAGGCAATGACGGACAGTCGTGAAAATATCGCCACTCCAACAACCCCCGGAGTACTCTCATCATGATGTAACGTCATCGGGGAAAAGTGGAACGTATCGCCGAGGAGTGATTGGAAAAATGGCAAGTCACGTTCCATAATTTCCTGAATGCACACGACATCGGCGTTGCCACTAGCGAGAAACGTCTCGACGAGTGGTAGATGTTTCGATCGTTCAACGTTGACCGAGATGAGGGAGATCGAGGACATGCAGGCTACTTTGTCTTGGAGCGCTCGAGGGCTGCCTTGATGAATGCGGTGAAGAGTGGGTGTGGAGAGAGCGGGCGGGCCTTGAGCTCAGGGTGGAATTGCGTACCCACCATAAAGGGATGCGCGCTCTTTGGTAATTCTGCAATCTCTTTGAGGTCACCTTCAGCCCAGCGTCCCGAGAATACAAGACCTGCCTTCTCGAGCTGCGGCACGTATGCGGGATTGATTTCATAGCGATGACGGTGACGCTCCGAGACTACGTCACTTCCGTATGCTTCGCGGACGATAGTCCCCTCCTCGAGGGCACACGGATAGCCTCCCAGGCGCATGGAGCCACCGTACTCACGACGCGCGAGCTTCTCCTTTTGCTCGGGCAAGATGTCGATGACGGGATATTTCGTGTCTTTATTTATTTCGGTCGTGTTGGCGTCTTTGAGGCCAAGCACGTGGCGCGCGTATTCGATGACGAGCATATGGAGGCCATAGCAAAGACCGAAGTATGGAATTTTATTCTCACGGGCAAACTTCGCAGTGAGGATTTTGCCCTCAATTCCCGTCTCGCCAAAACCACCCGGCACAATGATGCCATCGTAGCTTGCAAGCTCGTCGACGCGCGATGGATTGTCTTGATAATCCTTTGCATTGAGCCACTCAATCTCAGGCTTCACCCCGAGCTTATAGGCGGAAAATTTAATTGCTTCAATCACTGAGAGATAAGCATCTGAAAGTACGAAGTCCCCCGTGTCGAAATACTTGCCGACGATGCCGATTTTGACACTGCCGTTTTTGCCGTTGCGGGCATGCTCGGCAAACTCCTTCCACTCTGAAAGATCCGCTGCTGGCTGATCCTCTTTGCCCAAGAGTGCAAGCAGTGTGTCGGAGAGATGATCGCGCTCGAAGTTGAGTGGCACATCATAGATAGAAGAGACATCGGGTGCTGAGATGATGCGGTCAGCCTCGACATTGCACGAGATTGCGAGCTTCTCTTTGCGCTTGAGATCGAGCGGATGTGTGGAGCGCGCAATGATGATGTCTGGCTGTACGCCGTAGGAATTAAGCTCACGCACGGCGCTCTGGGTGGGCTTGGTCTTCATTTCGCCAATGGTGTTGGGGACCGGCAAGTACGAAACCATGACGAAGACGACGTCGCGCGGATAGCGCAAATGAATGACGCGCGCCGCATCGATAAAGAGTGCATTAGAAAAGTCCCCAATAGTACCGCCAATTTCCACGACCGACACATCTGAATGCGCATGCTCGGCTGCACGCAAGAGTCGCTCGAGGATTTCGTCGCGCACGTGAGGCACGGCTTCGACGCATTTGCCGCCGTATTCGAGATTGCGTTCGCGGTTGATGACACTCTGGTAGACCATGCCGGAGGTCATGTAATCGTCCGGGCCCAAGTCGCGATTGAGGAAGCGCTCGTAGTTGCCCATGTCCTGATCGGTCTCGAGTCCGCTGTCGAGCACGAAGCACTCCCCATGCTCGGTCGGATTCATGGTACCTGCGTCGACGTTGAGGTAGGGATCGACTTTGACGAGATTGACGGAGAGCCCGCGTGCCGAGAGAATTTGGCCAATGGAGGCACTTGCAATACCCTTACCGACTCCTGACATCACTCCGCCGACGACGAAAATGTATTTGTGGCCTGGATTGTTTTTTTGTTGCGCGCGCGGAGTCATACATCAGTAATTGATCAAATGCGGAGGTATCGCCGCACCGCGAGAAAACTCGAGAGCGTGCCGATAGTTACCCCAGAGCCCATAATAATGAGGAAGAGGAATCCAAACGACGTGAGGTAATAGGTAAAGACATTGAATGTGCCGAAGAAGTTTTGTGATGAGGGCCCAAGCCAGGCGGTAATCGGATACAAGAGTGCGAGCACGATAATGCCCGAAATGACGCCATAGAGCACGCCCGCCACCATGAATGGACCGCGCACATACCAGTGCCCGGCGCCAACGATGTTCATGACATTGATTTCATCGCGCGAAGTATAGATTGCCAAGCGAATGGTATTGAACGCAATCAAGAGCGATGCTGCCGCGAGCACAAGAGCGATTGCCAAGCCCAGGCGTTTGGAGGTCTCGATGATGTTGGTAAGGTGTGTGATTGCTGTCTCGTTTTGGGTGTAGTTTATCTTATCAATCGCCGCTCCGGCTCCTGTGCCGGCGGCTTGCTGATTGGCTAAGTACTGTGCAATCGTCGCATATTGAGAAGTGTCTTTGGCACGGATAGAGAGCGAGGCACCGAGTGGATTGTTGGGCAATTCTTGCAGAGCCTGCATGGTGAGCTGGTCGTTGGCATGTCGCGCTTGGAATGCAGCAAGTGCCTGATCGCTTGATACGTAGGCGACAGATTGCACCTCAGGAAGCGCCTTGAGCGATGTCTGGAGTGATTGGATTTGGTCGTCGGTTGCGGTTGTCGTCATGTAGACCGTCACATCGACTTTGCCGGTAAGGTCTTTGAGCACGGTATTGAGCGCGGCACCGGTAATGAGAAGTGTGGAGACCACCAAGAGTGTGATGACCATGATGAGTATCGCCGAGAGCGAGACGAATCCGTTGCGCAAAAATCCGATAAAGCCATATCGGGCAACTCGCTTGGTGGTAATCCAGAAAGACATATTATTTATATAGATGATTATACTCTAAATCTTACAGTGCGTATTTGCCTTGCTTGTCATCGCGTACGACCCTGCCCTGATCCATCGTGACCACACGGCGGCCGATAGAGTCGACAATCATTTTGTTGTGAGTCGTGAGGATGACGGTGGTACCGAGGTCGTTAATCTTCTTCAAAATCTCGACGATGTCGTGTGCATTGATGGGATCGAGGTTGCCTGTCGGCTCATCAGCGATGAGCACGTTGGGTTGGTTGACGATTGCGCGTGCGATGGCGACGCGCTGCTGTTCGCCACCGGAGAGCTCGCGTGGGAAGCTCCAAATCTTGTCGGAAAGACCGACGAGATCGAGTACGTGTGGCACATCAGCCTGGATGTCTTCATCGGAGCGCCCCGCGACCTCGAGTGCGAAGGCGATGTTTTCGTAGACGTTTTTGGTAGGCAAAAGACGGAAGTCTTGAAATATCGTGCCGATGTCGCGACGGTGCTTGAGGAGGCCTTTCCCTGAGAGTTTGGCTATTTCCTGGCTCCCAAAGAAAACAGACCCTTCAGTCGGGAACACTTCTGCAAAAAGCATCTTGAGGAGCGTGGTCTTGCCGGCGCCTGAATGCCCCACGAGAGATACGAATTCCCCCGGCTCGATACCAAGGGTTATGTCTTCAACGGCGGGATTTCCACCGTCGAGATATACCTTGGTAACTTTGTCGAAGTAAATCATACGTAACGGAGTCCATTATACCGCCTGGAAGGAGAAACGCGAAAGCTTCTTATTAATGCAATTTTCATCCCTATAAAGGCACTTACCGAGGTCGGTCCTCGGTAGTTATCCACAGGCACTGCAGAGGACCGTCCTCGGTAAGGTCGGTCCGGGTTACTTTCTCGACTACTTTCCCAGGTCTTTCTCGGCGTCGATGAACGACTGTATATCGCCCTCAAGTACACGGTCGACGTCGCGTCGTTCATGTTCGGTGCGATGATCTTTGACGAGCTGATACGGGTGCAAGACGTAGGAGCGAATTTGACTCCCCCATTCAATCTTGGTCGAAGCCCCCGCCGACATACCGCGCGACTCTGCCATCTGTGCCGCTTCACGCAGTGTGTAGAGTTTGCCGCGCAGAAGCTCAAGTGCCTTTTCTTTGTTTTGTGCCTGACTGCGCTCAGAGGTGACGTGGACCGAGAGGCCCGTCGGCGTATGGAGCATGCGCACGGCAGTGTCGCGCTTGTTTACATTTTGCCCGCCGGGGCCGCCTGAGCGTGCGATAGAAATTTCGATATCACCTTCGGGTATGTGGAGATCGCCTGCATCGGGAATCTTGGGCAATACTTCGACGAGCGAGAAGCTCGTCTGTCGTTTGCCAGCGGAATTAAAGGGTGACATGCGTACGAGCCGATGCACACCGCCTTCGTACTTGAGGGTGCCATAGGCGCCAGAGCCGACTACTTCAAATGAAATACTGCGAAAGCCGCCCATGGAGTTTTCGTTGGAGTCGATGAGGGGCGTCTTCCAGCCTTTGGACGCGGCATAGTTTTGGTACATGGCAAAGAGAATGCGAGAGAAATCTTCTGCATCGTCACCGCCAGCTCCGGAGATGATTGATACAAGCGCCTCACTCTTATCATAGGAGCCACCACCTTCGAGTTTGACCTTGAGGTCTTGGTACTCTTTGAGCGTTGCTTGAGCTTTGTCTTTATCTCCCCAAAAGTCCGCACCACCCATAAGGGTCTCAATCTCTGCGATGCGCGCTGCCATTTCATCCTTTTGCATGGAGGCAGTATATCAAAAAGTCTTGCCCTGAGGTTAAACCTCCCAGGATTACATTTTCTCGGATGGACGCCCTGCTTTATTCGCTTTATATATATCGCCTGATGTCATATGCTCTTCAGAGGGGTCGAGTCTTTCTGTTCTTTCGAGAGTTTTGTCGTGACGCTCTGCTTCTGCTCTCTCTCTTTGTTCTTTTTCCTCTGCTTCCCTTGTCATTCGGGCTATCAATGGATTGTAATCAATTCCTTTTTCACTACCACCCTTGAAAGAGGCATATTTTTTTGCTCTTCCCATTTCTACAGGCAACTCCTCAGGAGGTAACTCTCTCCTGCCTTTCACATCGTTTTCGTCCCTACTAATAGCGTCAGGATCTGGCACGGCGTCCACCAGAATCTCTTCGATAGTAGGATTTGGATCAGGTATTTCATCGGTCGACACCCAGTCACTCAGCAGGGGCCGTGATGGTTTCCAACTATCAGGACCTTCTTTCATATAACGAAAGTGTAACAATCGTTACGTGTAAATGCAATTTGAGAAAAATAACCACTAGAGCCCCAAGGGGACTGTGCTTTTCTAAGTCGCAGTAACGACTAACAAAATCAGGAGCCGAAGACCAGAGTCGAACTGGTGACCTACCCCTTACGAAGGGGTTGCTCTACCAACTGAGCTACTTCGGCACCCGCGCATCATACGGCATTTCAATCCCCTTTTCAATTCAAGGGCATTCGGCTGCTACTTGGTCGATGGAGTCTTTTGTACAGAGAACGACGTCGGCGTGCTCGGGCCCGAGGTAATGGATCCGACGTTTACTATTTTGTTGAGCGATGGGCTATAGAGAATGGCACGATCAGGGTACACGAGAAGCACGTCACCATTGCTCGCAGTACTGAAGAACGGCTGTGCAGCTGAGAGCACCTTGGCATCTTGCACCGTTGCAATCTGTGGCGTTCCGTCGGGCAGTATCATGAGTCGAGACACCTCTGCTAATATCTTTTTGGTAAGAGCGGCGGCCTGTTCCTGCTGGTAGTTGGGATTACTCAAGAGATGCACTTGGTATTGTGAATACGCAAAGCCAAGTCCGAGAATAATGATGATAACCGTAATAATGCCGTTGCGCGAAAAGAGAAAGCGCAGCAACATGCGACGAATAGGTTTCTTGGAAATGGGTGTCGTTTCTGGAGGCACAAAGACATCATCTCTCGAATCTTCAAATGCGTCCACTTGGTTATTTCGTACTGAGACCTTAGAGGCCATATCTTGAGCCGACGCCCGGATTTGAACCGGGGACCTACTCCTTACCATGGAGTTGCTCTACCGCTGAGCTACGTCGGCGTATTTCTACGGTCGCCCCAAGACGACTATGAGATACTATCATGCAATGGTGTATTTTTTCAATTCCTCTATCAGTGGTGCCACAGAAACATCGGTAATGTCGAGCGGTGTGATGCGAGCGCGCGAGAATATCTGACGCTCTACCTCGTAGGCTGCCGCACGGAGTTCATCGAAGTCTTCTGCATGTGTCGGCACTTCAATTGACCGCCCACCTGAATATCGGTCATGGATATCTTGTATGCGTGCCTCAAGCGGGATTACGCCATAGGGCCCCACGCGCAAATCCGCATATTCGCAAATCTTTTCCTCAAAGGAGTCGAGTGTCTGCGTGGTGAGAAGATTCGCAAAACTAATGCCGTCCATGAGTGAACGAATGTCCTCGGAGAGCCACAACTCGCTGGCGATTGCAAGATTTGCTTCATGCGCATCAGTGCCATACTTGGCAGTGAACTCCGCCTTGACCGCTTCCCAATATGTTCTCGGTTTGGACCCAAGAAACGAATCGGGAAACTGGTCGAAATTAAACTTTACGATATTTCCCATATCATGAAAGAGACAGGTCGTAACGATACGCTCGCGCTCGAGAACTCCTTCAAAAGCATCCACAATCATCGAGGCGACCGAGGCGACGCGCAGTTGATGCAGTTGAAGCTGCGGAGGAATTCGATACTGCTCGTATATATCGGTGACCTTTCTCATACAAATCTTATACAAAAAGCGACCACAGTGCGGCAACACCCGCGACCGCCATCATACCGACGATGAGCCACGAGACGACGGTGGTCGAGCGTGCATTTGTATGATTACCCATCACCTTTTTGCTACTGGCGAGAATGACAATGAAGCAGAGGATGACGGGTGCCACGATGCCGTTGCCTACTGCCGACCAAATGAGTGCCTTGATAGGATCAATACCGACCAGATCAATGCCGACAGCGACGAGAATTGAGACGATGATAACTCCATAAAATCCTTCTGCTTGGCGCATCTTATTGGAGAGCCCTTCGTGCCAATGAAATGTCTCTGCGATGGCATACGCCGAGGCACCGGCCAAGACCGGAATCGAGAGGAGCCCCGTACCGATGATGCCGAGAGCAAAGAGTAGATACGCCCACTCCCCTGCGAGTGGTCGCAATGCTGCGGCAGCGTCCGATGCAGTAGTGATATTGGTAATGCCATGTGCAAACAAGGTCGATGCACAGACCGCAATAATGAAAAACATCACGAGCTCAGAGAAGAACATTCCCGAAATCACATCCACGCGCATATTCGATATCTCGGCAGGGCTCGATCCACGACGAGCGCGCAGCGAAGTACGTCCGTGCTCGATATCTTCCTCGACCTCCTGGGAGGCCTGCCAAAAGAAAAGGTACGGCGAAATCGTCGTACCCAAAATCGCACAGAGAATGAAAATTTGTGATTTGCTAAACGTAATCGAAGGGATGACGGTATGCATCAAGACCACCCCCCAATCGAGATGCACGATGAATCCCGCAGCAACATACGAGAGGAGCGCGAGTGCGAGGACTTTTAGATATTGCGAATAGAGTGGATAGGAAAGAAATATTTGAAGCCCGAGAGAAGCGAGTGCAAAGGCAATCACAAACGCGAGCGAGCTCGCCGATGGCCACAAGAGTCGCACACTGCCGGCCATCGCAGAGATGTCAGCTGCGATATTGAAGGTGTTGGCCGCAAAAAGTAGCACCATCGCAAGATAGAGCAAAGGCTTCGGGAACGCACGACGGATGTTTTCGGCAAGCCCGCGGCCAGTCACGAGCCCAATGCGTGCACACATTTCTTGCACGACAATCGCGATAGGAAGCGTGAAGAGCGCCATCCACAAAAGCTGGAACCCATACGCCGCGCCCGTCTGGCTATACGTGGCGATACCAGATGGGTCGTCGTCTGCCGCACCGGTCACGAGTCCTGGGCCTAGTACGCGCCAATAGCGCTTGAACTTTTCTTCTATACGTCGACTATATCCCCACATAGAGGCTATTTTAGCACCGCCTGGGCATCATGCCGTGCGTCTTGCGGGAGAGTGCCCAGCGCTGTCTTATAGAGACTTTCAAATGCCTCCATCGTGTCATCGATGTTGTGATGTGAAATGATCTCGAGACTCTTTTCGCTCATTTGTGAGCGAAGTGTTTTGTTGGAAAATATCTCCACGATGCGCTCTGCGAGATCAGCACTGTCTCCCGGCGTGAATAGATAGCCATTTTCTCCATGATGAATGAGCTCGGGAAGTGCGACTGCACGCGCGCCAAGTATTGGAAGGCCCGTTGCCATTGCCTCCATCGCGACGATACATTGGAGCTCGGCAATTCCTGCAATAACGAAACAATCCGCCGCCGCATAGAGGCTCGGCAAAAGCGCATCGGGAACGAATCCAGCAAAGGTCACTTGATGTTCGATGCCCAGCGATACAGCAAGCTTCTTGAGCTTATTCCCCTCGGCACCATGCCCTGCTACCACGAAATGCAAATCGGTCTTTTTGAGCGCGAGTGCCACAGCTCGAAGCACGACATCGACGTTCTTTTCTTTGTCGAGTCGGCCGACGAACAGCAGTGTCGGCTTCTGCGGCAATCCGTATTCTTTGCGCGCTGGAGTCGCATCGTTCTTTGGATTGAATCGTACGAGATCGATGCCATTGGAGATAGTTGCGACTGGATTGCCGAGCCATGGCTCGAGCATCACACCGGCAGTGCGCGTGGGCGCCGTCACCGCATGAGTCTTGCGCAAGACGCGCGCGGCATCGCGCCACGCGAGTGTGTGAATAGTGTCGGTAATTGATGTTGGCAGATGCAAATAGTGCGTGAGATTCTCCGGCATGAAGTGATTGGTTGCCACTACCGGTATCCCCTGCGCGCGTGCTGCCTTGACCGCCGCACGGCTAATAGGAAAATGCATTTGAATATGTACGATATCTGGCTTAAAGTCGCGCACCACCTGTGCGACTCGTCCTCCAATAGTCCCCGGAATGGTAAAGCGGAACTTCGGCACAATGAGCACTGGGTAGGACCGGATGCCAAACATTTTTACCTTGCCTCGCATGAGGGTATCGTTGTGCGCGGTAAGCGAAGGTGCAATGACTCCCACTTCGTGTCCGCGGGAGGCAAGCGTATCAGCGAGTCGTTGGGTAAAGTAGGAGCAGCCGTTGACGTGCGGATAGTAGGTGTCGGAAACGATGAGGATTTTCATGGAGTTTGTGTCTCAGATTTAATCACATAATTGAGCCTCCAACAACGCGCTCTATTGCGTAAGAAAATCAATCAGGTGTTGTGCGGTCTCATCGGGGGCGTTCAATATGAGCACATGGTTGGCCTCCCGGACAATCTTCAAGCGAGAATTGCGCATATGTTTGTGCATCGTTTCGCTCATGTGGACCGGATAAATAGAATCCTTCTCGCCAACAACGAGCAATGTCGGCACGTTGATTTCACTCAAGCGATGTTCGAGGTCAATACTCATAAGTGCATTGCCAACACCGAGGTAGCTCGCCAGAGAATTCTTCGCGATGGTACGCACAAGTCCCCACGGCTCGTATTCACGATGGACTTTGCCCTTCGGATATTTGGAATGCCACGGCTTCATCGGAGGTGGACTCACCAATGCCCCGAGTGCGATGATGCTGCGCGCTACAGCTCGGCTCCACGCACTCCTCATGTACGCCGGTGCTCGATACGAGCCAGCAAGGAGCGTGAGCGAGCTCAATCGTGCTGGATACTCCAGTGCAAAGGCAAGAGAAAGTATTGCTCCACCGCTGTGTCCAATGAGCGCGACACGTTCCATCCCCTCGGCATCAATGACCGCGAGAATGTCTTTGAGCATTGTCTCTATCGCGTAGTCTTTTACTTTGCGCGGATGAGCGGAGTAACCATGCCCGCGCACGTCGAGTGCAACGGTGGAGAATCCCTGCGTATGCAAAATATCGCGCACAAACTGCCAACCATCGACGTCCCCGCCAATGCCGTGCACGAGGACACAGACAGGTCTTCCCTTTTCCCCACCAGCCCAATATTCGTAGTACACATGGTGCCCATCTGCACTTTCGACGTATTTCTTTTGAATTTCCATATCGGCCGGAGACATAGCTTTGATGTGAGTACTATACACCGGCAATGCGCATGGTGCCCATGCGCGACTTTGACATTGTGATGAAATAGGTGTATAATACTGGCAGATTCATAAGGAAAGGTTTCGGACATGAACTTGTATGGAACATATTGGATCTTGAGCACATTTCCCGTGCTTGTGACCATCTCAATAATCGTCATCGCCTGCATATGTATGTTGCCGGTCGGACGAGAATTCTTCGAAGGGCTCGGTTACAATACTTCGCTCGCGGCCCAAATCGGCGACGTTTTTCTTGGCCTGATCATAATGATCACAGCAATGGTACTGCAACGTAATCCAGTACTTCCCGGATGGGTGGTGAGCGGATATTTCCAGTTCGTCATGTTCGATCTCGCGGCCTTGATTGCGGTTATTGCCATTATAATGCCGGCACCGATGGTGATGGACAAGTTCCACAATGTGTTCGTTGTGCCCTTGTTCGTCTACTTCCTGACAACATCAGCTCCGGTGCTCTACTACGGTGGAACAACACAGGAGTGGTGCGTTGGACTCAATTGTTTTGGTATATGGATTGCGTTGTTGATATTCGACGCCGCGACTGGTCGACTGCCGCAGCAGCAATACTTATACGAACATCACGGTATTCGCCTTCCCGCCTGGGAAGGCAAGTTCAAATGGCTTCCACCGAAATAACAGGGAGGATTTCAAAAGAGAAATTGCTTCCCTTCCAAAAATTGCACCCCGGACCGAATTGGCCCGGGGTGTTTTGTTTTGCGCATGGGCACCATGCGCAGCGATGGGATTTGCCTCTCGCACTGCTGTGCTCGAGACCTTCGCTTTCTCTTCGAAAGCTGCGGCCCTAAAGGACTGCGACTTTCTAAATCTCGTAAACTCAATTTGAAAGTCGGGAGCCCGCGGTTCAAATCCCATGGCACAGCTCCAAAAATGTAAAAAACCGAAGACATGCTTCGGTTTCAACATTTTGCGCGAGCGATGGGATTTGAACCCACGACCTTTCCCGTGACAGGGGAACGCTCTAACCAGCTGAGCTACGCCCGCAATTGCTATGCGCCCATACTATACCACTAAGCTGGAGATTTTACACCACTACTCTCCCCCGTGCCTTTTTGATGAAGTATTTTGCCACATCGATCCCCGAGACGAGCGCCCAGACGGTGTTGGTGATGATGAACGGCACGCCGTGTATTGATATCGCATAGGTCACGAGCCCGAGGCCTGAGAACATATTGAGTGCATCGTAGCGGATGTCGTCATTACTCAAGATCCCGTACTGATTCATGATGAAGGCACTCAGTGTGAAAAGTGCCGAGACAATACCGACAATTTCTAAGATATTCATGGCCCTCATTCTACCATCACTTTTTGCAGCAACAGAGCAAGGGTCGAAAAAAATCTGAATATAGGCTATTATCTAAATCTAAGCCGGCGTAGCTCAGGTAGTTAGAGCATGGGACTCATAAACCCAAGGTCGAAGGTGCAAGTCCTTCCGCCGGCACAAATTGAGGTTTTTTCGATGGTGGACAATACCACATATTGTGATATAATACTGTACATGAAAATCCTCGAGGTGGCGATGGTGGTATCAAGCGTGCTCTGGCTCGCCTCATGTGTCTTTCTTATCTATTCGATAGGTAAGGCAATTCTCATGCTCTCTCTTGCCCCTCTGGTGACTGGAGTCATCATCTTTGCCGGAGCACTGCTCGCGCTTTTTATCGTCGCCTTTCTCGTCGATTACTAATCTTTTACGGATTTTGCGGAGGAAGCATAGGGATTATCGCAACGAAAAAATCTCGATCGATTGCATTGGAGAGTGTCTGCGCTACCTCATCAACCTTCACCCATCGCGCCTCGGGATTACTCGGGTCAATCGGGGCAAGTGTTTCTTCCTTGGTACTAAAGAGGTACATGTGAATCTGCTTTGCCTCTTTCATGGCGAGGCCACCCATGCGCTCATATGTACCGAGGTCTTTGACGAGTGCGACTTCATGGAGCCCGGTCTCTTCGTGTATCTCGCGCACGGCGGCGGCGAGAGCATCTTCGCCAAGATCCATATGACCCTTGGGGAATCCCCAGAAGGTCGGACCGTTTTTGACCAGTGCCACTTCGCCTCGCGCATTTACAATCACTCCACCGGCTGCTTGAGTCTTTTGCATCAGAGCATTGTACCGTAATATTTGTGGATGTGGACATTACTCTACATTGAGCAATCGTACATTTTTCTCACCATGGGCACCACGAGCGTGACAAAGTATCGCCGAGGCAAGCCACCCGGTACAAAATCCAACGAATACTGAAATAACTATTTCCATACGTTCTTACCGACTACTCTAGTGCAGACTGAGTGAATTCTTTGTGAAGGGGAAAATGGTACCAGACACCATTCGCCAAACCCCACCATACATGTAAAGAGCCCTAGAGCCACCCCATTGTAAGCATTTGATAAATCAAAGGATTGTAGTATAATAAAAGCAGTCTAGAAACAAACCTTAATTTTCTGAGGAGGAAATGATGTCTAAGAAGATTTATGCACTGTTCTTTTTGAGTCTTGTATGCAAAAGCCCGCATGTGGCTTTTGCAGATACGGTGAGCAATTTTGCGCCTCCTACGGGCAAAGCTGATCCGATCAACCACTTTGCCAAGCCCGACCCCAATTTAGCCGCCGCCGCCATCTATGGCAAAACCCTGCCACCGATTGGCTATGTCGGCTTCTGCGAACGCGGCGAAGAAGAATGCAAATTCGCTAATGGCAAGGCCGAGCCTGTGGTTCTGACAGACCAGATGTGGAGTGAGATCAGCCAAGTCAACAAATACGTCAATGCCAACATTCGTGGTGTCACTGATGTGGAAAACTTTGGGATGATCAATTATTGGACTTATCCGGTCAACTCAGGTCTGTGCCACAGCTATGCCCTGCTCAAAAAGCGTTATCTCAGCGGGCTTGGTATCAGCCCAGACAAAATGCTGATGACTGTAGTGTTGACAGAAACTGGTGAAGGCCACGCGGTGATCACTATCCCGACCGACAAGGGCGATCTCATTCTTGATAACCGCCGCGAGGAAATCTTACTGTGGAACCAAACAGGGTACACCTTCTTGAAGCGCCAATCACAAGAGCAAGCCAACCAATGGGTATCCTTGCAGAAGCGTCCAACAACAGGTTCAATAGTGACACAATAAATAAAAGCCGAGCACATTTCGCTCGGCTTTTTTCTATATGTTGTTCATACGCCCACCTGCTTTGTGTTTTTGACCAGTGGGTTGGTGGGGCTGAGCACGTTGCAGAGTTCCATGAGCTCGAGGGTGGGACATCGTCCCTTACCTTTGCGCTCTGGGAAATACAGGTCGAGATTCTCGTTGGTCACTGGAATCTTGAGTGCCTGCAAAATCTCTACATCGTCCCCTGCCTCAAAGAGCGGATGGTCTTGATAAAGAACAATCCATTGCTCACCTACCTGCCGGCTGATTATCCAATTGCCTCCTGGCATTGGATAGAGATATCTTTCGTCCATAGAGTCCTCCTTTCGGTACTTGAGACGACACAGAGCCCACCTGACGGTGGGCTCTGTTTTGGAAATCTCTCGCGAGTCATCCAAGACGCAACCCACCGCTACGCACGGTAAGAAGGACGACTGTGACGACTGTTGATTGTGCGAGACTCATATATCTATATGTAACATACGACGGAATTTGTGCAATCATAATCATATGTAGTGGCATCTCTCTCATCGCTCCACCACAACCGGCACACCAAGGTCTGCCCATCCGTACAATTCTTTCGCTTGCTCTGGAGAAAGATTCACGCAGCCGTGCGACCACGGCTCACCAAAGTGATTGTGCCAGTACGCGCCGTGTATCGCCGCACCTTGATCGGTAAAGTACAAATCCCATGGAACGCCGGGCAAATCATAGTATTGGTCACTTATCCCCGGCACTGGGCCTTGCATATAACTATCCGGCATCTTGCGTTTGATATAAAACTTTCCGAGCGGCGTGGGCGTGAGCTGTAGTCCGGTCGAGATGGGTCCCGTCATGAAGGTCGTCGTCCCGTCGTAGGCCGTGAGCGTCTCTGTCGTGATGTTGATGACGATGCGCTTGGTGGTCGTTGCATCGCGGCCGCTCACATCCTCGACGTATCCGCGATCGTAGAAAACTCGTGCGTAATCCCCCGACACATACCATCCACTCTTCACGCGCTCAGGGTAGCGAATGTCACCGTCAAACCCGACTCGATACCACGTGTGTCCATCGACGACTGTCGTCGAGGCAACTTTCAAGACCACACCATTGCGCAGTGGACTCACCGCAGCGAATTGTCTTCCCGGACCCGTACGAAGATTGGCGCACGCGCCATCGAAGTACGGTCCACAGCTGCCGGTGATTTCGATGTATTCGTAGAGTATCGGCAGCGAGCTTGAAGCGACGACTGGTACTTGGGGTGTCGATGGAGTCTTTGCCTGATAATGCAGAGCCGCCTGCCATACCAACACGGCAAAGAGTACGAGGAGAACACAAACAATTCCCCCAAGCCACAAGCCCCAGTATCCCCGGTCGTTATTCATGCCCACACTCTATAGGTATTTTGGGAGGGTGCAACGTTTAGGGGGCGGGATTGGTCAGGGATAATTTGTTTGCCGCCGCAAACAAATTTCCACGAACATGATTTTATGGGATTTGGCGTGAGTCACTAAGCGAGACAAGCTCGCTAAGTGCTCACTGCCCTGGCGCGCCGTCGCTAAAGCGACAAGGCTGCGCCCTGCAAATCCCGACATAAAGTGCGCAGGCACTTTATTCCCCACGCATACAAGGGCACAAAATAATCCCGCATGTGGCGGGATTATTTTGTTGCTTGTTGCGGGGGCGGGATTTGCACCCGCGACCTTCAGGTTATGAGCCTGACGAGCTACTACTGCTCTACCCCGCGATAATCAATACAAGAGTGAGCATACTACGATGTACGCTCGCTGGCAATGAAACCCTTACGCCACAAACTGAAATTCTCGAAATACTTTCGTGTAGAGGTCGATGACGCGGCGCGCTTCGCGAGCGATTATCGGTGTCTCAGAGCTCTCATGTGCGATGCGGTTGCGGGCGCGATGCGCTTCCCATGCTAAGTCGATAGAGTTGAAATCCGCGCGCTCTACCGTGCGCATTTTGTCGGCCATGGTTTCCCCTCGATAGCCTAGGGTATCGAGAAGTTCATTGAGCATAATGTCGGCCTCGAGGATGGCGAGTCGCCACTGTTGTTCGTTGTCGGAGTTAATCTCACTCGTGATGCGGTCCCAGCGTAGCTGTGTACGAGGTACGTCGTGGGCACTGATGGTGGCAGACACTGCATCGAAACGTTTACGCTCAAACTCACGCACCTGAAAGAGTCGGATGATGCAGTATGTGAGTATCGAGGCCAAGATGAGCGAGATGAAGATAGACATCGCAGCAAACATTCCCCAATTGGTGATGAATTGATTGTATACATCCGGTGCCGAGGCGTTTTGGAGATAGGCTTGGACTTGTGGCAAGGTCACCGCGCTCGTGATAGGCGTCACTGCAGTACCCGCAGTACCTACAGTACCGACACTACCCGCACCTGTAGCGTCTGGTGAAGCGCCATTGCCGATACCACTACTGAGTGCCGAGAGTGAAATGACAATTCCTGGCACCCATTGAAATATGAGCGTGCTCAAGGTAGAAAACCCTGAGTGCACAGCGTTAATCCCGGTCAGTCCGCCTTGCATATCGATTAATTATACCTTGTAATTGTACGAGAATCTGGAGTCGTCCACAGATGGCAGACTCCTTAGGAAGCTTCAATATCACGTGCAATCGCAAAGAGAATATCTTCTCGCGCATGAGGAGCACTGAGCTGGAATCCTACCGGGAGTTCTGAACCGTCTCGATTGACAGTGCCCATCGGGACCGACATCGCGGGCACTCCAGCGAGATTGGCCGGGACGCTAAAGATATCTTCCGCATACATCGCCAGTGGGTCTGATTTGGAACCGAAGGTAAACGCCGGTGATGGGCATGTCGGAGTCGCAATTGCATCAACTCCCTCGAAGGCACGGGCAAAATCCGCTCGAATGAGCTCGCGCACCGCACGTGCTCGGCGATAGTAGGCATCGGCGTAGCCAGCCGAGAGCACGAAACTTCCGAGGATGATGCGACGACGTACTTCAGGCCCAAAGCCCGCTCCGCGGGTCTTGGCATAGACGTCTTTGATAGCTTCGGCTTCGACCGAGAGACCGTAGCGGATGCCGTCGAAGCGGTCGAGATTGGTCGAGCTTTCTGCTGGCATGATGATGTAGTAGACCGCGAGCGAATATGGGATGTCCGGCATATCGATATTGCGAATTTCGTAGCCACGACCCTCGAGCTTTTTTAAAGTTTCCTCAAAACGTGCAAGTACATCGGGATTACTTCCCGACTCGAGGAACGTGCGCGGTACGCCTATTACTTTTTTCATCGGTGACTGAACGGATGCATTGTCAGAGAGACTGGTGCTGTCTTTTGCGTCGTGGCCCTTGAGCGCGTTGAAGAGTATTTCTGAGTCGGCAACAGTCTTGGTAAGAGGGCCTATCTGATCGAGCGAAGAGCCCATCGCCATGAGGCCAAAGCGCGAGACCATACCATAAGTCGGCTTGAGACCGACGATTCCGCAGAATGACGCAGGCTGTCTGATGGAACCGCCTGTGTCGCTACCGAGGGCTGCGAGTGCGAGATTACCCGCAACAGCTGCAGCCGAGCCGCCGGAGGAACCGCCCGGGACGCGCGACATGTCTCGAGGATTCTTCGTCGTGCCGAAGGCAGAATTTTCCGTCGAACTGCCCATGGCGAATTCATCCATGTTGGTGCGACCAAGGAATACGACTCCTGCGGCCTTGAGCTTCTCGGTAACGGTTGCATCGTAGCTTGCATGATAGTTCTCGAGGATTTTTGAGGCGGAGCTCGCGATGCGACCCTCGATGAGGATGTTGTCTTTCATTGCGATAGGAATACCGGTAAGCGGACCTGCCTTCCCCGCGGCGATGAGTGCATCGGCGCGCGTTGCTTCTGCGCGCGCAGAGTCTGCCCACACCTCGAGATACGCGTGGATATCACCGTCTTTCTGTGCTATCGCATCGAGATACGCATTAGTGAGCTCAAGGGAGGAATACTCTTTAGCATCGAGTGCTCGGCGCGCTTCGGCAATAGTGAGTGTGGAAATATCGATAGCCATAAAAGAGCAGAATATTATTTTCTTGAAATGACCTGTTTGACGGCAATACGATTGCCTTCGCGTGTCGGCGCTGCCTCAAGGAGGCGCTCAGTGTAGATGCCGCTCTCGTGGGCATTATCATCGGCGCGCATCACATTGCGCACCGAGGTGTCGAGCACAACCTTAGAAATATCAGCCTTTTGGATGGTCTCGACAAAGCCGAGAATATTGGGAATTTCACTTTCGAGCTTCGCTATTTCAGCATCCGAGAGTTCCACGCGTGAGAGCTGTGCGAGGGCTCGCACATCAACCGTCGGAGCTGTGGATGTATCTGTGTTCATGCCTGTACTATAGCCAAAAATTCCTCTTCTGTCAGCACAGCAACTCCGAGCGAGCGCGCTTTATCGAGTTTGGAGCCTGCATCAGAGCCAGCGACCACATAGGAGGTGTTCTTGGAAACCGAACCCACTACCGAGCCCCCGAGTGAGCGCACCCTCTCTGCCGCATCGTCGCGACTCATATGCTCCATGCCTCCGGTAAAGACAAATGACTTCCCAGTGAGTGCGAGGCTGGACTTTCCATTTACAGGAGAGGATTGTTTTGCCATTGTCAGATGTGAGAGGAGTCTGTCGAGCATCGCAGTGTTTTTCTTGTCGGCAAACCAGTTTACAATCGACTGCGCGACTACCCCGCCCACACCATTGATGGCGAGGAGAGACTCTTGAGTTGCCGCGCGCAGATTCTCCATCGAGCCGAAATGAGACGCGAGGTCGCGTGCCGTTTCTTCTCCCACGTGATCGATGGAGAGCCCAGTGATGAGACGAGCAAGCGGCACATTGCGTGATGCCTTTTGTATCGCATCGTGTGCTTTCTGCGCGGAGACTTCGGCAAATCCGGGAAGTGCGAGGAAATCTCCCACCTCGAGTGTAAAGAGATCGTCGAGTGAGATAACGAGACCTTCGTCTATTAATTGCTCGGCGACTTTCACCCCCACTCCATCGACATCGAGTGCCTTTTTGGAAATGAAGTATGCAAATGCTCGCTTGAAACGCGAGAGTGATGAACGATCAACACAGCGCCATGCGACCGAGCCCGGCACGCGCTCGATGCGACCATCCCCACCGCAAAGTGCCAGATGTGTCGGCCATTGAAACGCCTTTGCGCTTTTAGGTCGAAGCTCTTTGACCACGGAAACAATCTCCGGAATGACGTCTCCTGCTTTGCGCAACACAACAGTGTCCCCAATGCGTACAGCAAGGCGTGCGATTTCATCTTCGTTGTGAAGGGTTGCGCGCGAGACCGTAGAGCCCGCGACCTGCACCGGCTTCAAATGCGCTACCGGTGTAATGACACCCGTGCGTCCCACCTGAAAGACAATGTCTTCGAGAATAGTCGTCACTTCTTCAGCAGGAAATTTGAATGCGATAGCAAAACGCGGAGCTTTGCCGGTGTAGCCAAGCGTCTCTTCATATGCGCGCTCGTTTACCTTGATGACAACACCATCAATCCAATATTCCTGATGGCGGCCCTTGGCACTCCACTTCTTCCAAAAATCTATCGCGCCTTCGATGTCATCTGCGACTACATGATGCGGATTGACCTTGAATCCCAGCTCGCGCAAATACTCGAGTTCTTCTGCTTGTGTCGACGGAAATTTCTCTGAGGTCGATGCCACATCATAGATGAACACATCGAGCTTGCGGGCGGCAGCGACTTTCGGGTCGAGTTGGCGGATGGAACCGGCGGCGACGTTGCGCGGATTGGCAAAAAGTGGTTCTCCGTTTTTCGCACGCTGTTTGTTGAGCTTTTCAAGGTTGGCACTACTCATCCATACTTCGCCCTCGACAATGATGTCGATGGGTCGCGTGAGAGAAAGTGGCACCGACTCAATGGTGCGGATGTTTTGTGTGACATTCTCCCCTACCTCGCCATCGCCGCGCGTTGCGGCGGTTTTTAATACTCCTTTCTCATACGTAAAGACAATCTTGAGACCATCTATCTTGAGCTCACAAACGTATGTCGGCTGGACCGTGCCGTGTGCAGCCACGAGGAATCGCTTCACGCGTTCATCGAATGAGCGCATCTCATCGGGGGTAAATGCATCGTTGAACGACCACTGTGGCACTTCGTGAGGAACCTTTTCAAATTGCGGCAAGGGCTTTCCTGCCACGCGCTGGGATGGTGAGTCTGGCGTGACAAGAGATGGGTATGTAGTCTCGAGTTCCACCAGCTCATGCATGAGCGAATCCCGAGCACTCTCAGGTATCTCCTCACGGTCGTAGACGTGATATTGGTGCCGATAATGCTCAATGGCATGCTTCAGCTTTATATAGCGCTCTTTCTGGATTTCGGGAATCATTCTCAAAAGAATACAACCTTATTCCGAGACTAGCTACCTGCCTAAACTGCGCATGGTGCCCATGCGCAGGCTAGTAGTTGAGCTCTACCGAGCGCTCAAGCGCGGTGCGGCTCGTACCTATCGTGCCACAGGAGACATTGAACCCATCAGCATGGATGTTGGTGCGGATGGTTGCGGGGACTGTTGAATTATCTTGCGTCTGCGTCACGGTGAGTTGTGCGCAGTATTTACCTCCGCCAAGATTGACTTGGGGTATTTGTGGGTAGGTAATTGTATATGGGTATGATTGTCCGACGAGTGCCGTGGCCAGTGCGATGGATTGCCCATCACACGTCGGTGGATATGGAAGCGCGGCACCAGAGGGAGTCGTCGGGGCAAAGTATCCATAGCGCGTATCCCAATAGAGCGCACACTCAGCCATAGTGTCAGCTGCATAGAATGCATACTGCGATTGCTGTGAGAGTGAGGCGAGGATGACCTGCTTTTGGGCGATGCTAAATATGGCAGAGGCGAGTGCGAGCACAATAGACGAGACAAGTGCTGCAATGAGTAATGTAAATCCGCGCTGAGTTATGTGTTTTTTCATAGTATGTGCCCGTTATGTACCTGCCCCGGGAGTAACCCAGTTGTAAAGATTTTCTGAAAGTTGAATTTGCTCCGACTTGTATGCGGCAGTTTGCCAGACTACTGTCGCCGTCACATGTATTTCTTGTGCATTGCCTCCAGCATCGCTCCACACGACGGTAGTCTGCACAGAACGAGTGAAGTTCGTTGTCGTCCACGAGGGATGATTATATGCAAAAAGCTGTCCGTCTGTCTGAAGCGGTGGGCAACTACCTGAACAATCAGTAAGTGTTGGGTTGGGAATGGAGGTCGCATCAACGTAACAGCTCGTCGCACACGTCGGCAAAATCCCCTGGAACAAGTTGACCGGCGTGACCTGGGTTGCAGTCGCGAGAATATTAGCATCGCGTACCGAGCGCACTGCCTCAAGCGCTTCTTGAGCGAGATTGGACGCAGTGATTTGATCGCGTGCATAGTAGGCACTCTCGAGACTCTGTACCGTGAGTGCCATTGGAGCAACGATTGCAGTCATGATGAGTGTAATGGCCACGAGCGTCTCGACGAGCGTAAACCCTCGACTGTTCATCATGCGTACTGGTAAGAAATTCTTCATAGATCGAGTGCGCGTTGTACCGCTGTTGCCTGGAGGTGGAAGGTGGTTTGGTCTTTGACACGACCGCCCCCTGCCGTGCCTTTGATAACCACAATGACCCGCGGCTGTGTCGTGTCGCCGGCACCACGGATTGTGCCTACCACATAGAAGCTCATCGCAGTCACCGTGACCTCCGGAGATGTGATGGGGACTCCATCATTGACGTTACCATCGACCGTACGCCATACCTGCGCATTACTAAACCAATATATCCAACGCGGTCCGCCACCGTATGGCACGAAGGCAAACTCAGTGCCACCACCAGTACAATCCTGCGGTCCGCCGCTGTTTCCACCGGTACATGCAAGTGAACCATCAAATCCACTTCCCTCACGTGCATTGCGCACCATATCATCAAGCGAAATATTGAGGTTGTTGATAGTCGACTCGAGAGCATGGGCTTTTTTGTTTGCTCCTACCAGCGCCAAGAGTGCTCCGACACACACAATCATCACAATCGCAAAGAGCCCGACCGAGACGAGCATCTCGATGAGCGTGAACCCGCCCGACTGAACGGCGCGGGTCGTTCGGGCGGGTCCTGCCTGCCGGGAGCCAGGTCGCGTTCGTGCATGGAATTGAGATTTCATAGTGGAATATTATTGAACACTGATTTGTCCATTAGAAAGTACGAGGATATTCATCGAGTCCCCACGAGGTGATGTAACGACGATGCGCGCCTGAGTGTACGACGAAGGCAACAGGTTGCCGCCTACATCATATTGAAGCGTTCCATTGATACTGATGTATGCATCTGGCTCGGGACGTACGTAGAGAATGTCGAGTGATTTGGCACTGGCACAATCCTCTCCAACGGCATTTGTCACACACAGCTGTGTAATATAAAATCCGCGCCCGATAATGAAGGGCGACGGAGAGACGTCTTCTCCCGGCTCATAGATACCATCAGGGACAGGTTGGTTGGTGGCGTTTTTGCTGTCGGCAAATAAATTGTATGTCGTCTGCAAAGCGGGTGTATTAATATTGAAATGCATACCGTATCCTGAATTAAACTGACCCGCAGTGGTTTGACGAACGGATATACCGTAGACCTGTGCCTCTCGCACTGAAAGTGCGATGTCGTAGGCGAGATTATCGAGGAGCGCTTGGCCGCCGAACCTATTATTGTCTGCGAAGATGAGTGCCGAGACTATGGTAATAATTCCGATGACCACCAGAAGCTCGATTAAGGTAAAACCATGTTCAGAGTTCGTGCGTCCCACACGAGATCGTCCATCAATGGGGGCAGATGTGTTCACTCGATTGATGCGGCGAAATATATTCATGAGAAATTTAAAAAAGGAATGGCAATACCGTAGATTCCCAACATCCACACGATGAGACAACTGGCAATCAAGAATGGGCCAAATGGAACTTCGCTCTTCATTGTAAGGGTAGATGCTCGATTACTCAATTGAGTTATCCCACGAGTTATCCCACCTCGATGCCAATACCTCTCTCTGAGGTACTGAAAAGGAATCAAAATGCACACCGACACAAATGCACCAATCACAAATGCAAAAAATACGGCAATGAATCCCACACTGAGTCCAAGGAGCCATCCAATGCCAAGGGCAAGCTTTACATCGCCAAATCCCATCCACCGGCCACGCGAAACCGCCCAGAGGAAAAAGAGTGGCGATGCTGCAACGGGACCTGCCAGCACAAAGGAGAATAAGTGTTCACTTCCGCCATGTGAAAACATAAATGAGAGTGATGAGACAATACTCAGAGCAATAAAAGCGTACACCCACTCATCAGGAATGATGGTGTGGAGAATGTCGTAGGCACTGATGAGAATGAGTACGGCGCATATAGCAAGTGAGAGTAGTGTGAGCGGCAAAGGCATACTCATCATCCCAACGAGCCCAAACAAAAGCGCGGTCGTTGCCTCCACAATCGGATACTGAATCGAAATACGTGTGCCACAGGAGCGGCACTTTCCAGCAAGGGCGAGCCACGAGACTACCGGTATGAGGTCATACCACAAGAGCGGTGCCCCACAGCTCAGGCATCCAGACCTGCCTCCGATACCGCGCGCGCCACGGCGCAAGATGACGACATTGAGAAAACTCCCAACGATGAGACCGAGGAGTCCATAGACGAAGAAAAATAAATATCCAGGGATCATTACACAATCAAGTATAACGCACAGATTGAGGCGACCGTTACGGTGTTACATCAAAGCACGTCTCAGTACCTGGATACGAAGTCCCAACTGGAGCAGCGCAGAGGGTGTTGGTACCGGTGTTGGCACTTTTATCGAGTCCTGAGAAGTCACCGAGATTACTATTACTTGATACTGGGGCATCATAGACATTTGGGCCAGCTCCACAGGTAGTGCCGGTTTGTGCGTTGCCGGTCGTATTTATACAGCTATCTGAGTCATTAGCGAGTACCGAGTTGGTCACTTCAAGCACTGCCCCGAGATGGTACGAGGTCGGAGTGCAGAGCCCACCGCCCTGACAGAGCCCGGTATATGCATAGCAGCCCGAACCACCGTCAGCAGTGCAGGGGCTCGGCGCTGAAGGATCGTATGGTACAACGGAGATATATCCTCCCTGGACGAGCCCAACACCAGAGCTTGTACTACCACAGACGTTGTTGGAGGTGGTGTAAATGTTGGCGGGATAATTACCGCAGGCGTCGTAATAGAGCTCAAGGGAGAGTTGAATCTGTTTGATATCAGAAACTCGTCGGGCGTCGCGACCCTTTGCACGCGCCGTGTTGAGCGATGCAAGCACAATGGAAGAGAGGATGCCGATGATGGCAATCACGACGAGAAGCTCAATGAGGGTGAATCCTTTTTGGCGCGCAATACGGACAGTAACAGGGTGATTGGAGAGGTTCATACCAATATGATATACCACCCACCCCCGAACGATTCATATCGAATGGGGATAAGTATTACTAAGTTTTTATGTACACGAAGTTGCACCAGCAAGGAGACCCGCTGTCTCAAGTCTCGCGGCACCACCGCTATCTACACACCACATGCGCGGCACACTCGCTGTGGAATTCGAAAGTGGCGCATCCACTGCCCACGTGCTACTTCCCTCGTGACACGCTACATGATTATATGCTCCGGCATTTGCGGTCACTGCATCAACGGTTGCACCCGTTGCCCCAGCAGCAGTAGACAGGAGATTGGCAACACCGAGACCTCCTACTGTTGCACACATACCGATGAAGCTATTGTTGTTGGCGTTGGCAAATAGTTCCGTCTGCGTATGAGTACTATTGAGCTCGGCTTTTACTTTTGTGTCGGTCCCTTTATCTTTGGCCGTTGCGAGTGTGGCGAGAATGATAGATGCCAAGATACCGATAATAGCAATCACGACGAGAAGTTCGATGAGGGTAAAACCGCGATGTGCATGAGTTTTCATAAATATACGTATCCAAAAGAATCAGTCCTACTTTAAGGGATTAATCCGTCCATTGTACGTGCCCGTCGGTCTTCCAATATGACCATGTGGGGATAACAAACAAAAAGACCCCCGAGGGGGTCTTTTTGTTTTTCCTAACAATGCCACCTGCGTTAGATGCAGTTTGGTGCAGAAGCGAGAGTCGCCACTGCTTCAGCCTTTGCAGTACCTGAACTATCGACACACCAGAATCCGCCACCCTTAAGAGGAGCTTGGATTGTCCATGTACCTGACGCCTCATTACATGAAACTGAGTAGGGAGAAGTGCTTACTTCTGCCACATTCGCTGCACCAACGGTTGCTCCAGTACTTGTTGCAGCACCACCGAGGATGTTTGCCACCGCAGTAGATCCACAGCCACCGACATACGAGTTGCCGGCACTTGATGCATAGAGCTCCATTTGTGAACGAACAGAGTCGAGATCGCCCTTAACAGTTGCATCTACTCCCTTTGAGCGAGCTGTTGAGAGTGAAGCGAGAATAATAGATGCCAAGATACCGATGATAGCGATAACGACGAGGAGTTCGATCAGTGTGAAGCCTCGTGTAAGAGATTTCTTCATAATTATTGAATTGCTTAACTAATTCTAGTATTAATAAGGACCCTAATAACAAACACGTGAATTCGTGTACCGTCATTGTATACCGTTTTTGAAGGGGGCCACATGCCTGTGTGGATAACCAAAACCTATAGGACTTATGAAATTGGCGCATTTCCGCGTTGTCTATCAAAGAATATTTCTCATCATATCTCGATATGCCTCGTAATATTCTTCTCAGTCGCCTCGAAATGCACTCAATTTCATAAGTCCTACCTTAGAAACTCGAAGCAATGTTGTAGATAGGCAAGAGCACAGCGGCCAAAAGCACGCCAACACCCACAGCAAGCCCTACAATCATGATTGGCTCAATGAGCCCCACGAGTGTGTCGACCGCATTGTCGACTTCGCGACGGTAGAATCGAGCGATAGTATCGAGAATATTGCCCATATTACCCGTTTCCTCGCCGATTTTTATCATCGCGACGACAATACCGGGCATTTCAGGATGCTTACGCAATGCTTCTGAGAGCGGAAGTCCTCCCTTCACGTCGACGGCAGCCTCTTCGAGAATGTGACGGTACACCGGGTCCCCCACCACAAGTCCGGTAATTTCGAGTGCACGCAAAATCTGAATGCCACTCTTGAGCATCGTCGAGAGGTTGTCGGCAATACGTGAAAGAAATATCTTCTTATAGATAAGACCCACCGCAGGTGTCTCGAGTCGTGCACGGGAGAGCATTTCCTGCCCAATGGTCGTTTGGGAATATTTATAGAGGAAGCCACCAGCAGCAATGAGAACGATGAACATCGGGAGGATATATGCCCGGACAAAGAGTGATACGCCAACGACGATTTGTGTCGGTAATGGCACCGCACCACCTACGGAAGTGAGCATACTCGCGAGATTGGGGATGACGATGGTCATCATGAGTGTCATGACCACCACGAAGGTCAATATGATGAATGCAGGATAGATCAGTGCATTGCGAGCTTTCTGGGTGATTTCGTAGTTGCGGTCAAGATATGAGGCGAGGAACGAGAACGTCTCGTCGAGTTTACCGGACTCTTCTCCGGCGCGCACCATGTTGACATAAAAAGCTGAAAACACGTCAGGATGATGTGAGAGCGCCATCGAAATAGTGCTTCCCCCCTGTATTTCGTTGGCTACTTCGTCAAGCTTGCTTCCGAGCTTGGGTGTACGAGCTTCCGAGGCAAGCAGACGAAAGGCACGCATGGCGGAGACCTGCGCCTCAAAGAGTGTCGTCATCTGACGACTGAGCATCACGATGTCTTCATTAGTAACGCGATCAAAAAATGAGATTCTCCCTTGAAGTGCTATAGCGCCGGCCTTCTTCTTTTCTGGTTCGATACCTGAAATGACGAGGTTGCGACGCTGGAGTGCCGAGATTGCGAGGTCGATATTGACCGCCTCTATCGTACCTTGACGCTCCTTACCCTCTTGGTCGAGTGCGGTATATGAAAAGGTTGCCATATTATTTACAGGAGCTTATTGAGAACATTTGGATTGAGTGAGTATTGATACGCAGTCTCCACGGTGATTTCCCCGCGTGCCACAAGCTCTGCAAGTGAGCGATTCATATCAATCATTCCCTCCCCCGAGCTCGTCTCGATGACCGTATCGAGTTCATGGGTGCGCTTCTCGCGAATGAGGTTACCAACGGCGTTATTGTTGATGAGAAGTTCATAGGCAGGTACGAGTCCACCGGAAATTCGCGGGATGAGTCGCTGAGAAAAGATACCTGTGAGAGATGAGGCAAGCTGCAAGCGAATCTGGTCTTGTTGAGAAGCATTGAAGGTGTCGATAATACGGTCGACTGTCTGTGCGGCATTGTTGGTGTGGAGCGTGGAAAAGACAAGGTGACCCGTCTCGGCAGCAGTGACAGCAGCAGAGACAGTCTCGGGCCCGCGCATTTCGCCCACGAGGAGCACATCGATATCTTCACGAAATGCTGATTGCAACGCCTCGGGAAAATCCTTGGTATCGATATGCACTTCTCGTTGATCGATGAGCGACTGCTTCGGCTCAAAGATGTACTCTATTGGATCTTCAATCGTCACGATGTGCTCGGCGCGCTCGGTATTGATAAAATCAATAAGCGCCGCAAGCGTTGTAGTTTTCCCTTGTCCTACGGGACCAACCACAAGGAAAAATCCCTGCGACTTGCGCGCAAACGAGAGTAGGACGTCTGGTAGATTAAGCTCGGTGGTGGTGCGAATTTTCTTGGGAATTAATCGAAGTGCGATTGAAATGGAGCCGCGCTGGAAAAACGCATTTCCACGGAATCGCGAACCATCCTCGGTCTGATACGCAAAGTCGCATTCTTGTGTCTCTAAAAATCGATTATAGAGCTCTTTGTTAATCATCAGCTGCAAGAATCCAGCAGTATCGGCATCGGTAAGTACATCCTCCTTGAGCATCGGTACAAGCGAGCCGGTGACGCGCAGCGTCGGGCGCGAGCCCACTGACATGTGTAAATCAGATGCACCTTCATGCACCACGACATTGAGATATTTTTTAAACGTCGCTGCGTATTCCATCCACTCTAGTATATCGCCTATTTGGTCTTTCGCCCTGCGATTTCGGCACCTACCATGTTGACAACTTCAGAGGGAATCATACTTGCCTTTACATAGCAGGCATCCGCACCTAATTCTTTGGCGTGATTTTGGTCTGCCTCACTGCTTTGATTGGTAAGTGCGATCTTGACCGCCTGAGGACACAATTTCTCGGCGCGCAATGCTTCAAGAAACGCAAAACCATCACGCTCCGGCATGATGAGATCAAACACAATCGCGTCGGCGACAAACCCTTTGTGAAGTGTGTCGAGCCCATCGGCAACAGAGAGACAGCCGTGTGCGGTATACCCTTGCTGGGTAAACTTCATCGTATACATGTCGAGCAAGAACTTATCGTCATCTACGAGAAGGACGTTTCCTTTACTTGATGATGTGGGTTCGCTCATATTTCAATTGGTGGTGATACGGTGCTCGTTGGTGGTGTTTCCAGTGGGGTCGTTACATCCTCATCCTCAGATCCAAGCATCATACTCGAGAGTGTAGACACTTCGGTATACGGAATCTTCTTGTCGAATGCTTTTACAATAGCATCTTCTCGCATGGTAAGCATGCCCTGTGCACGTGCGGCACTCCAAATCTTTGAATCAATCGGGTTTTCAAGGACAATACGCTCAATCTCGGAGGACATTTCAAGTACTTCAAAGACCGCCATACGACCTTTCATACCTGTTGCAGATGCGGGAGTATGCTCTGGTTCATATACATTTTGACCCATCGGGAAACGATACTGCTCCGGAAGAGACACCAACTGCGCCTCGATGCTTTCTTTTTCTGATGCTGAAAGCGAGACTGGGGTGCCGGTGCCTGGATAGAGTGTGCGGACGAGACGTTGTGCGATGGAGAGAATCAACACCGGTGGGATGAGATATGGCTCGACACCCATGTCGATGAGGCGCGGAATGGTTCCGACGGCATCATTGGTGTGGATAGTAGAGAGCACCAAGTGACCGGTAAGCGCCGCCTGGAATGCGAGCTTAGCGGTCTCACTATCGCGGATTTCGCCGACCATGATGACATCTGGGTCTTGGCGGAGTGTCGTGCGCAAACCGTTGGCGAAGGTATAGCCAATCTCGGGGCGGATTTGCGATTGGATGACGCCGTCGACGTAATATTCAATAGGATCTTCCAGTGAGATGACGTTTTTCTTTTCGCGATCGAGCTCAGTGAGCATCGAGTAGAGCGTGGTTGATTTACCAGATCCAGTAGGACCTGAAATGAGAATGAGTCCGTGTGGACGGGTCACGGCCTTGCGCATGAGTCCGAGATTGCGCTCGGTAAGGTTGATTTTGTCGAGGGAAATAAATCCTGCATCGCGGTCAAGAATACGTATCACGACTTTCTCTCCACTGTATGAGGGGAATGTTGAGACACGGAAGTCGATTTCACGTTTGTCGATTGATGCTGCGAAACGACCGTCTTGTGGTTTGCGCTGCTCATCGAGACGCATACTTGCAAGCACCTTGACGCGCGCAACGATACCGCGGTGCGCATTGAGTGGAAGAATGACGCTCGTATGTAGCTCGCCATCAACACGGTAACGGACACGCACACCGGCGGGAGATGGTTCTATATGGATGTCGGATGCCTTGCCGTCGATTGCGTAACGCAGAATAGTCGAGACGATTTTAATCGTCGGAGCATCTTCTGTGATTTCTCTTGTTGGAGCCTCACCGCGTGCACGAGTGAGATTGGGATCATCCAGGTCCAAGAGTCCCTCAACAGTCTCTACTTCGCCGCGCTGACCTTTGGGCTTGCTTGATTGCTCGGTCGTAAGATCAGAGATCGCACGGTCCACTTCGCCCGAGAGCCCGCGGTACATTTGGAGAATTTGTTCGAAATCCTTATTTGATATGGTAAATATCTTGTACGGTGTGCCCGTGGTCTTGGCAATGAAGTTGAGTGCATCGATTGCGTGGATGTCGTCGGGATCCACCATACCCACCTCAAGTACACCGTCGGCAAGCGCGAGCGGGGCGATGCGATAGTGCTCGGCACTTTCTTGTGGAATAAAGCGCAAGACATCGTAGGGAATTTTCTGATCTTGAATTCCTCTCACGGCACCGGCACCCCCCACGGGAGTCTCTTCAAGTGAACCGAGCTGGGAGGGTGTTGGGCTCATTTGAAGTCTTCGCTATTTTGCTGGCGTGAAAATGTGTGTGGTGTTGGCCTTCGTTGCAGTAGAGGTAGAAGATGCCTGCGCGCCAAGTGGGGCAAATGGATTCACACGTCCTGCCGGGACAGGTACGATTGCGGTAGTAAAGTCTCTGAGCGTTGCAAATGCCGGGTCGGTAAGAACGGCGCCCTTAAGTGTAATTGCCTGAAGAGTAAGAAGTGTTGAGACGATACTGCCGTCGCCTGTGGTATCAGGACCCGTAGTACTTAATGCCGAATCCGGTCCTGAGGAAGAAGAGAGCCCAAACCATGCACCAACCAGTACAAACACGATGATTCCGACGAGCACCAGTTTGTTGCGAAGAAGTGAGGAAATCATACGTGTGTTATTTAAACCAGTAAGTACGGAGTGTTATGTTGTAGGTATAGAAAGATGAATCGGCTGAGTTAGCAGTCGTGGCAGCTTGTTGAGTTTGTTGAGCTTGTGAGGTATTGCTCGTTCCTCCCGAATTGATAGTGAGCCCCACGAGATCGACAATGCGCAAACTTGCCTCGAGATTCGTAAGATATTGTATGAATTGGGTGTACGTTCCGTGGACGGTAAACGTCACATCAAGTGAGTCATAAGGCTTGATGGGCGATCCAATTTTACTCTCGGCACTCGTGAGCGTGCCTCCTGCTATTTTGGAAGCCTGGTCGGTAACACTGATGTTGACGTTTTCAATCGACATGCCCGACTGGCTGGCAAGTGTGTCGAGATCAAGAATGAGACCGATGTTGTTTACCTGATCTGGCAAGAGTGTCTGAAGACGTTGAAGGTCGGCCGGATTAAACGCGTTGTAATGCGAGAGAAGTCCTTGCTTGAGCTCCTGAAGTTTTGTTGCTTTGTCGAGTGCAGCATTGTATTGGACTATTTGTGCCTGTGTCGCTTGAATGGTGTCATACGTAGGCTTCGTGTACATGAAGAAAATCGTTCCCGCCAGTAGTATCCCGATGCCTGAAAAAATTGATTTCATACGTTATTGTGTTGGCTGTGTCGCTCCTGAGGAGGGTTGCGTGGTGGGTGCTGATCCTCCAAAGGGTGACGGAGCCGCAGTACTGGTATTGGATGATGATGCGTTGAGTGGCACCGAATTGACACCAGATGCCTGCTCGCCTGAGACAAGAGTTTCGTAGTTGAGTGCGGCAGGATTTACCAGTGCGGTGACGGTAAAGTGAACGCCGTCAGTCTGCTGATCAATACCCGAAAATATTGGACTCGTTATAACGCCACTCTTACTGAATATGTCTGCCTGAAGCGCGACGGAATTGATGTCGCGTGCCACTCCCGACATGTGCAGCGTAATCCCCTGCGGGTCTGTCGCTTTGAAATCAAGATCAGAAAACGATACCGTCGAAAGTGTGGTTGCATCAAGTGCAGCGAAAAGTGCAGTTGGAGCAATGTGTCCGCTCAACAATGTCTCGGCGGAGTTCATTCGTGAATCGAGACGCGTGAGTTGTTGGATGAGTGAGGGATCAAACGCAGCTTGCGCTGATTGAATCTGATTGACCTTAGAGGTACTCTGGCTCGTGACGTATTGAAGGTATAGAAATGATCCGGCAGCAAGTGCGCCGGAGGCCACGAAGAGAACGACTGAGACCAGTGCGAAGAGGTCGTTGAGCCCCCCGCCACTATCATATCGATGAGGATCCGACGTTGTCGTTGCGTCGTGCGGTATGAATGATGTAGGTACGCCGATTTCCATATGATGTATTTAATGGGGATGAATTATGAATGTTTCAACTTACGAAGTGCGAGGCCAACTGAAACTGCAAAACCAGGACCAATCTGCTTGAGCACATCATCGAGAAATGCAGGGGCTTCAGTATGAGTGAAGGGATTGGCAATCTCGACTTCTGCATTCAAGGACGTGCGAGCTACTTCGACGAGTCCTGCAAGTGATGCGCCTCCACCGGTGAGCACAACCTTAGAGACATTCTTGTTTGATCGTTCACCGTAACTCAATAATACCCGATTGACCTCAGAGAAGACACGAGCGAGTGTTGATAACAATGCGGCTTTGATTTGATCGTTCTCAGTGCGGGAGTACGCAGTTGAATCAGTGAGCCCTCGTTCACGCTTCACACGTTCTGATTTTTCAAACTCCCACCCCATGGTATTGCCCAGAGTCTCGGTCATGTGCTGTCCGCCTGCGGTGACAATGTGTGTGAGTCGCACGATCCCGCGCTCGACGATGTACATCTTGGTGGTTGATGCTCCCAAGTCAACGAGCAAGAGTGGTGCGATGCCATGACTGATAGTCGCACGTATTGCACTAAAGACCTCTATCTCGTAGAAATCTGCAGTGAGATTCGCATTGGACGTAATAGTCTGATACGCGCGTAAAATATCATTATGAATTGCCACGAGCAGTACCTCCTGCCCTTTGGGCATTTTTGATTTCTTGGCGTCATCGACGACATCAAACGCGCTCGTTTCATTGTCTTCGTGCGGGATGATAAACCAATCGAGCACGACATCGGAAACCGCCACCGGAATGTACTTGCGCGCTTCAATCGGAATGATGCGCTTGAGTGCCTCTGCGTCTACCTTCGGCACATCAATGACGGTGAGCAAGCTCGAGGAGAATGGAATGGAGATGCTGGCCTGGTGGGCCGTTACATTTGCCTCCTTCATCACATCGAGGAGTGCTTGAGCAGTCTTATCGGGAGAGAGTTTGACGGTCTTACCGATGGCAACCTCGGCATACGGGCCGAGCGCTATCTCTCCATAGGTTTCAAGCACCGCAATGCCGCGACTCGCGCGAAGCTGTACGACTTTAATTGAAGAGGAACCGATATCAACACCAACAACACTCCCGTCAGTGCTTTTGAGTCCCTTAAATAGTTGCCCAAAAGAAAACGCCATTGATTGATTATATCATGGCGATTTGGTCAATCTTGGCCGCGAGGATGAAGTCGTTTTGGGAAAGTCCCTTGATGGCGTGAGTGGTAAGCTCGACCCCCACTTTCCCCCATGAGATAGCAAGGTCGGGGTGATGTCCTTCCTCCTCTGCTATTTTGGCAATTGCATTGGCAAAATTCATTGCCCCCATGAAGTTCTTGAATGTGAATGTTTTGGAAATATTCGTTGCCACATCGTTCAATACCCACGCAGGTACTTGGCGCAAAAGCACCTCAGCCTCCACCCTATTGAGCGGCGTTTCAAACCCCTCGCAGGCGACACATTTCTTTTGAGAAAGTTGTTCTTCCATACACTCACTTTATCACACCTTCGGTATACAATATGCGGTATGGATTGGGGCCATTTCTTAAGTCGTGTACGCACTCTTTTTACCGCTGTACTCGATGTGATAGTTCCGCCCCATGCACGAACTGAGCGGACGAACGCGCGACGTTTTGAGGATATACCGTTATCCATTGCAGTACACAACCTTCTCGGAGAGACAATCACCACACTCATGAACTATCGTGTACGTGAGGTGCAGGACCTCATTCATTCTCTCAAATATGATGGTAGTACCTACGCCGCGCATTTGGCTTCTGAGATACTTGCCGATTTCTTGCGCGAGGAGATAGCGACGATTCGGAATTTCTCTCCCCGACCCATTTGTATCGTTGCCCTACCGCTTCATCCATCGCGAGAGCGCGAACGAGGATTTAACCAAATCGCTCGTGTGATCGAGCAATTGCCAAGTGAGTTTCGCGACGGGACACTTTCAACCATTACTACCAACGTACTCATCCGTACACGCGCTACAGAACGACAGACGACACTCTCTCGAGGCAAACGTATCAGCAATATGGACGACGCCTTTGCACTCCACGACCCAGAGACAATTCAATACGGTACACACGTACTCATCGTCGACGATGTGACGACGACGGGCGCCACACTCGTCAACGCAGGAAAAGCATTTGCAGACGCCAACGCTTCGGTGACGCTCATTGCATTGGCCCGCGCCTAACCGCGCATGGGCACCATGCGCGCATCTGCAATTGCCTACTTCACAATCTCGCTCAGTCGCGCTTGGATGTCGGTCATTTGTATCGGGCCACGCTGGTGATAGATGATGTTGCCTCCACCATCGATGAAGACCATCTCGGGCATCGCATAGCCGCCGATAGATTTGAAGAATGCATCGTTGGGGTCGAGTAAGAATGTAACCCCTGAGGTATCTGCAATGTGATCTGAAAAGTCTTTTGCTATCTGCAATGACTCCCCGCGATTGATAGCAATTATTTGTATCGTATCACCGTATGTTTTCTTTAGAGTCGCGAGGTCTTGAATCTCAGCAGCACAATACGGACACCACGAAGCCCACGAATACGCGATGAGTACTTTGTGTGCATAGTCGTTGAGTGGCACACTCTTGCCACTGTAATCAGTAAGTGTGAGACTGAATTCTTTGTTGAAGCGAGAGTCGGGAGTACTCGTTGCCACATGTTTGAAGAGTCGAGAAGAAAAAAGTGCAGCAAGTACGAGCGCTATGATAATAAGTGCTGTCAATATATGGTTTTGATATTTGTGATAGAAATGTGCGAGCATATCGTGATAGTTTATCATCCGGTCCAGTTGAAGAGCAGTATACTAAAGTCTGCCAAATTTACAGTACCATCGCCGTTGAGATCAGCGGTCGTACCTGCCGTCCCCCACTGTGAGAGCATGATAGAAAAGTCGATGAGGTTTACCTTGCCATCGCCATTGATGTCGGAATTTCCACTTGATGGAGTTGCTCCTCCTCCCACGCCGAGAAACAGCGGTTTACCAAAATCACTCTTTTCTTGTGCGCTTTCAATAGCACGCGCTGAAACTACATAAATACCCTTCGACAGCGTGCTCGTATCGATACTTGCATCCCACGCACCTGTGACCGAAGATGTCGCGGTGTAGGAATAGACTTGACTGCTCGTCGTCGCGGCCGATTGAGGAGAAACGGAAATTTCCACACGCGCTCCAGGAATAGTCGCACCTGAGGCGTGCGCTGGTGCTCCTACTGCGACGGTATCGGCATCAAGTGCGATAGTCGGCGAAATAACGATGTCAGAAATATCATTGCTCGTACCTGACCCGAGTGTGAGCGTGGAAGGATACGACGCGGAGGTAATACCCGCAGTATCACGGTCAAAAATCTGAAACGTGTATGCACCGCGCTCGAGACCGAGAAGTGTCATCTTGAAAGAGCCGTCGGCATGCGACTGAGTCGTCGCTGCGACCACGCCATCTTTGAGGACCGTCACAGTACTCAGTGGAATTCCCCATCCCGAAAACGACACTGTCGCGAGATAGAGCAAGGCACTCCCGTCGGGTACGTCTCCCGTACCACCAGGCCCCAAGTTTCCGCCTTGTCCGGTCGTTGGATTGCCATTGCTATCGAGTGAGGTATTGCTGGTTGGCGTTTTGTCGAGAGTGAAGGTTATTAGAAAGTCATCATCATTAGTATTGCCGAGTGCATTAATACAGCGCACATAGAAGATGTACGTCGTGTCGTTTTGAAATCCGGTCAAAATCACTGAGGAGAGTGTTGCAAGCGTTTGAGAAAAATGCCCCGGCATGGAAAAATAATCAACACCACTTGATGTCGCATATCGGCACGTCGCCAAATCAAATGTCTGGAGTGATAGCTCAATGGTGCTGTTGTTGGCTGCGATGAGCCCCGAAGGAAGGCCGTTGGAGAGAATGGGGCGCACAACGCTTATCGAACCGCTCAATGTGATAGGGGCGACAACCGCAATCATTGTGTCGCCGTTATCCAGCAGAGAAAGAGATGCGTCATACGTTGCTATATGTATCCTATAAGAGGTCACTGCAGAGGGATTTACCAAAGACGCTGAGCCAGCGGCACCAACGGATGCGAGTGTTCCTATAATCACGCGCAGCTGACTGCCTGCAGCAATTCCTGTTGTCGAGTTAAGAGTGATGGTAATTGAGCCAGAGGTGCCAGTCGAGATTGCAACTCCATCTTCGGTCGAGTCTGCTGTTGCTGCGACATCTCGATCTACATATCCCCCGCCACCGCTGGAGACTGCAAAATCCACATCCGTATAATCAAGTCCAAACGGAATAATAAAAAATCCATCTTGGGGAGTAATCGTTATCGACCCGCCTGCGGGTATCGCACGAGTCACGATGAACTGCACCGTGTGTGATGCGGGAATTGACGGAGCAGATGTAGAGATAAGGTCACTAATGAATGTAAGCGGAGATGCGTGCACGACGCCGAATGAGAGAAGATTCGTAGCAACGAAGATGAGCGTCACGAGTACGCCACATACACCTTGAGATACTTTTTCCACCCGTCAATTATATCGCGACAACGACATAAGGCGCACTGCTCACGTGCTAAGAACGGAGATCTACGAGAAACCGCCGTGCGAGTGGATCACGCACATTGCCGCGACGACGCGTATCAAGATAAAAATTAAACGCAACAAGCCCAAGGAGCACGAGACTCATTGCAAAGCTCGCTATCCCCCAGAGTGTACCGGCAGCGTTTTTGTCGGCCACTTGTGCTTGAAGCTTTGCAAGGTCAGCTTCGCGCTGATTGAGCGTTGCTGCTTTTTGGTCGAGTTGTGCCGCAATAGTGTTGTAGGGATTGGCGGGGACCGAGGCTGAGAGTCCAATGGATGCATCAGCAAGCAAGCGCGCTGAGCTCAGAGCAGAATGGAGTGGTGGTGTGATGTAGAGCGAGTACAGAAGTGCTGGGATGGCAATGACAACTCCTAAAGCACCCACAAAGGCACTTCTCGAGACCTGTTGGGTTTTCTTAG